>VOFG01004048.1_pt1 | contig 48698 bp, 57 predicted proteins | sample 5384171 | NCBI WGS metagenome assembly VOFG01 (sample SAMN12384726, study PRJNA508395) | human gut metagenome | isolation source: healthy gut F | host: Homo sapiens
GACCATTTTTAATGATTCCCAAGTCTTCCGGAGAAAAAAACACAACATTACAAAGCCCCAGAAGATCCGCTGCTTTCTTGATCTTCTGGCCATCTATGGCAATTCCTTTGGATTTGGACTTTCTCAGATGCATATCCACACGGATTTCTTTACCGTCTTTCTCGAGATAAGTTCTGATATGTGCCTCTTCCTTGTCGAAATTAACGATTTCTCTGTCCTTGCTTCCCTTATGCGATTTTGTGGTGGCAGCTACATAGATTGCTTCCAGAATATTGGTCTTGCCCTGCGCATTGTCTCCGTAGAGGATATTTGTCCCCCGGTCAAACTGCAGCACAAGAGAATCATAATTCCTGTAATCTGCCAATTCGATTGATTTGATGATCATAGTAACCTGCTTATTCTATTACGATGGTCTCACCATCATATTCCACTTTATCTCCGGATACCAGTTTTTTGCCACGCTGGGTTTCTGTCTGTCCGTTCACCTTTACCAGGCCATCCTGTACGGCGAACTTGGCATCCACGCCGGATTCTACCACACCGGCTGCCTTTAATGCCTGACCAAGCTTAATATAATCATCCTTTAAACGGATCGTATGCATTGATTTAACCTCTGTTCTTAAGTTTAAGCAACTGTTGTAAAGTTCACGGGAAGGATCAGGTAAATATAGCTTTCCTCTGCATTCTTGATAAAACAAGGTGCCTTGGGATTTACCATATACAGATCCACTTCCTCATCATCGATGACACGGAGAGCATCGATCAGGAACTTGGGGTTGAATCCAATCATCAGATCCTTACCCTGTTTCTGAATATCGATTTCTTCGTTCATGCTTCCCAGAGCGGAATTGATTTTAAGTTCCATTCCACTGTCTGTGATATTTACGATAATAGGTTTCTTATCGCCTTCCTTTACCAGAAGAGTAGCACGATCGATACAGCTTAAGAACTCTTTCTTGTTGACTCTTACTTTGGTCTCATAATCGCTGGAAAGCATCTGGTCGATCTTAAAATATTCTCCCTCGATCAGACGGGATACTACAACGGTCTTATCAAATTCAAATACAATATGTTTTTCCGTAAAGGAAATCGTTACATCACTGTCTGCATCTCCGGGTAAAATCTTACTTACCTCGTTCAGAGTCTTGCCGGGAACAACTACCTTTTTCGGAGAATAGCTGTTCTTCAGCTGGATCTTACGAATGGAGATACGGTGTCCGTCCAGGGACACGATCTTGAACTCTTCTCCGTTAATATCAAAAAGTTCACCTGTCATCAGCTTATTGTTATCATTGTCAGAGATAGAGAAGATGGTCTGTCTTACAACCTCTTTCAGTGTAAACTGACTCATGACAATACTGTCATCTTTTTCTACTGCCGGTAAATAAGAGAAATCTTCACCAGATTTACCGATGATCGTGAATTTTGCTTTTTCACAGGTAATAACTACCTTGAAGGAAGCATCAGTCTCAATGGTAATATCACTGTCAGGAAGTTTACGTACGATTTCCAGGAACATTTTTGCATCCAGAGCAATGATACCCTTTTCTACGATCTGTCCTTCTATGGTAGTCTCGATACCAAGTTCCATATCGTTGGCAGTTAACTTGATCTCTCCATTGGTAGCATCTACTAAAATACATTCCAGAATAGACATGGTAGTCTTACTGGGAACAGCTTTTGATACAGTTTGTACGCCATTTAAAAGATTGGCTTTCGAACAGACTAATTTCATGTGTGCATAACTTCCTTTCTGGTTGATTTGCGTACGCGCGGATACGCGTTATATAAAAATATTAAAAGAATTTCGTAGTCACCTTAATAAGGGGTGTTGATATGTGCATAACCAGTCTTATTATACTATTTTTCAAGGCAAAATGGAATGGAAATCTTAGTGGATTTGGCAGAATAACCTAAGAATAACTCTCAGATTATTCACACCGTCCAGATTCTGCTCCGGAACCTTAAAACAAGTTATCAACAGGTGAGCACCGTTTATTCCAAAGATATACACAACTTGTCCTCAGAATAAGAAAAATTATTAACAGATATCTTCTAAGAAGGATTTATCTTCTTTGTGATAATATCGATTTTATTACGAAGTTCTTCGTTCGTCTGGATCTCCGCAGACACTTTATTTACGCCGTGAATGATCGTTGTATGGTCTTTTTTGCCCAAAAGCTTTCCTATATTAGTGAAGGAGGTATCCGTCAGCTCTCTGCACAGGTACATTACGACCTGACGGGGCTGTACGAACTCGGAATTTCTCTTCTTGGAAGTAATATCTTCCGGCTTTACGCCAAAATGCTCTGCCACTACATTAATAATGAGAGTAGGAGTGATCTCCTTTGTCTTGTTGGGGTAGATGACATCCTTCAGGGCTTCTTCGGCCAGAGAAAGTGTCAGATCTACCTTATTTAATTTTGCAAAAGCAATAATCTTGTTAAACGCGCCTTCCAGTTCACGAATATTGGATTTAATATTTGTGGCAATGTATTTGATGATCTCTTCATCAATCTGACGATCGTAGGTCTCTGCATTCTTCCGTAAAATTGCCATTCGGGTCTCATAATCGGGCGGCTGGATATCAGCAATCAGGCCCCATTCGAAACGGGAACGGAATCTTTCATCCAGAGTTTCCATTTCCTTGGGCGGTTTATCGGAAGACAGAATGATCTGTTTATGGGCAGCATGCAAGGCATTGAAAGTATGGAAGAATTCCTCCTGGGTACTTTCCTTACCTATAATAAATTGTACGTCATCGACCATGAGAACATCCACGTTACGGTATTTCTCACGCAGCTTGGTCATGGAAGCCGCATTACCACTACGAATGGATTCGATTACTTCGTTTGTGAATTCCTCACTGGTAACGTAGAGAACCTTTTTGTCCGGATCCTGTTCTAAAATAAAATGTCCGATGGAATGCATTAAGTGAGTCTTGCCCAGACCGGGACCTCCATATAAATAGAGAGGATTGTAGACTTCTCCCGGAGATTCCGCTACCGCAAGGGATGCGGAATGAGCAAATTTGTTATTACTTCCCACGACAAAGGTATCGAATTTGTACTTAGGGTTCAGATGGGCATCTTCATAATTAATACCATAGATCTGATTGGGAACAGCCATTTCATTCTCAGCAGGTTCTTCTGCCTTGACATCCTTCTCCAGGATAAAGTTGATATCATAAGGATGATCGAACATTTCGGTAATAGTTACCTGAAAAAAGCTCTTATATTTTGATGAAATGTAATTCAGGGCATGGGCCTGGTCCGAAGGAATGATAATGCTCACTACATCATTCACTACATTATGAAACTCCAAAGGCTCCACCCATGTATGATAAGAAATGTCAGAAAGACTGTATTCTCTTCTGACAGCTTCTTTGACAGTTGTCCAGTTTTCTTTGATTGCGTCCATTAATTTCCTCCCGCTAAGAGTCCCACTGTGCGAAACTCCATTTCATTGTATAATAGAATTAAAAATAATTCAAATGTAAGTTATGAACAGGTCATGGATAAAGTTATCCACATATTGTTGATAAAGTTGTTCATAACTGGGAATATTAACAGGGGATGTGGATAGTGATGTGTATATGTGGATAAATCCGACAAATTTCGAGATATCCACAATTACGGTAAAATTGTCCACTTTTACACCGGATTTACACAGAATATCCATCTGAAAAAAATAAATATCCACAAATAATCAACATGCTGTGGATAACTCGTTTGTGGGTAAATATGGTGTATATCTATGTGGATAACTCGATTTAAAAAATTTTATGAATTTCAGAAAGCCCTATTTCTCTTGATTTTTCAGCATTTTTATTGAATTTTGCTTGACATTGACGGGCTTTTACATTACAATCAATATGCTATTTTCCGAAAGGAAGGCGCATTTTTTATGCGCCCAAATGTTGAAAAATATGTTTACCTTTTTATATAAGAAGGTTTAGAGAAGGAGGTGCCTTTCCATGAAGATGACATTTCAGCCTAAAAAGCGTTCCCATTCCAAGGTTCACGGTTTCAGAGCCAGAATGAGTACTCCCGGTGGAAGAAAAGTTTTAGCAGCAAGACGTGCAAAAGGAAGAAAGAAATTATCCGCATAGGTCACAGCAATGTGACCTTTTTTCTCTTAACTTTCACGGTTGGAGGAGTGCATGCAGTTTTCGGAATCATTAAAAAATAATCAGCAGTTCCGTTTTGTGTACAAGAATGGCAGATCTTATGCCAACAAGTACTTTATCATGTATGTGAAGGAAAATGGCCTTGATAAGAACAGAATCGGAATCAGTGTAAGTAAAAAGTCGGTAATAGTGTCGTAAGACATAGAATTACCCGACTGGTCAGAGAAAGTTACAGATTACATGAAAGTGTATTCAATAGTGGTTTGGATATGGTAATCATTGCAAGACCGGCCGCAGCTTCTATAGGATATGAAGAAGCGGAAAGTGCGCTGCTGCATCTTGCAAAAACTTCATCATCTGATAAAAATCTATTTTTATCAGGATTAAATAAAATTTGTATATGAAAAAATTAGTTATAGCCATGATTAGGTTCTATCAGAAATATATTTCACCGTACAAAGGTACGAAGTGTCCTTATGTTCCCAGTTGTTCTCAATATGGTCTGGAAGCCATTGAAAAATATGGTGTGATCAAGGGAGGACTTCTGGCTGCATGGAGAATTCTTCGGTGCAATCCTTTCTCTAAAGGAGGATATGATCCTGTACCTTGAGAATATCCGATAGAAGGTGGCAAATATTAGGAGGATAAATGAACGGTATTCTTTTGACACAGAATTCCACATTCATTATCGGACAGGTAGCCTGGCTGCTGGGTAAGATAATGGAAGGAATCTTCGAAGTTCTGAACATGATCGGTATTCCTAATATCGGTCTCGCAATCATCCTTTTTACAATTGTTGTGAACCTGTTGATGATGCCTCTTACCATCAAACAGCAGAAATTCTCCAAACTTTCTGCTAAAATGAATCCCGAGATTCAGGCAATTCAGGCAAAATACAAGAATCGTAAGGATCAGGATGCACAGTTGGCACAGAATCAGGAAATTCAGGCAGTTTATGCCAAGTATGGAGTATCTCCTACAGGCAGCTGTCTGTATATGCTGATCCAGATGCCTATTCTGTTTGCTCTGTATCGTGTAATTTATGCAATTCCGGCCTATGTAGGCAGAGTTAAGGAAGCCTTCTTCCCTCTGGTAGATAATATTATTGATACAGCCGGTGCAACGGAGCTGGTTCAGAATCTGAGTAATTCCGCTATGTACAGTAAGCAGTTCACGAATTCAGGCTTTGTAGCCGGCACTCACAGTGAATATGTACAGAATACGATCATTGACTGTCTGAACAAGGCATCTACCGCTGATTTTGCCAGTATCAGTGAGAAGTTCCCTTCTCTTGCAGCAGATGTGACCAATACGGTAAGCAAGCTGGAAGAGTATAATAATTTTTTAGGACTGAATATCGGCAACTCTCCTTCTTATGTGTTGAAGGAAGCATGGGCTAACGGAGCATGGCTTTTAGTAATCGGAGCAATCGCTATTCCGGTTTTGTCTGCATTGACACAGTGGATCAACGTAAAGCTGATGCCTCAGCAGGATACTTCTTCTAACAATGGTAATGATCAGGCTGCAGCAATGGCTTCTTCCATGAAGACCATGAATATGATCATGCCTTTGATGTCTGCATGGTTCTGCTTCACATTACCATCCGGTCTGGGTCTTTACTGGGTAGCAGGTAGTGTTGTCAGAAGTATCCAGCAGATCGTTATTAACAAACACATTGATAAGATGGATTTTGATGATATTATCAGGAAAAATTCAGCAAAGAGTGCCAAGAAGCTGGAGAAGATGAAAGAACAGCAGGATAAGCTGAATGCTTATGCAAGTATGAGTACTAAAAACATTCAGAAAAAGGCTAATATTTCTTCTAATGTGGATAACAGTGAAGTATCCGCTGACAGCTATTCCGAAGTAAAAGAAGCTAAGCCCGGAAGTATGATGGCAAAAGCAAATATGGTAAGAGATTATAACGAGAAGAACAGTCGTAAATAAATTTTCCTTATGATTAATTGAGGAGGTAAATAATATGGACATGATCGAAGTATCTGCAAAGACAGTCAGTGATGCCATTACGGAAGCTTGTCAGAAGCTGGGTGTTACCAGTGACAAGTTAGATTATCAGGTAGTGGAAGAAGGTTCTTCCGGATTCCTCGGAATCGGAGCAAAGCCCGCTGTAATCAAGGCTGCAGTAAAGAAAAGCTCTGTAGAAGAAGTTGCCAGAGCATTTTTAAATGATGTATTTCAGGCTATGAACATGGAAGTTGTCATTGATATTAAGTACAACGAAGAAGAGAAGAGCATGGACATCGAGTTAAGCGGTAACGAGATGGGTGTTCTGATCGGTAAGAGAGGACAGACACTGGATTCCTTACAGTATCTGGTATCTCTGGTAGTCAATAAAGAGTCTGAAGAGTACATTCACGTAAAGGTTGACACTGAGAACTACCGTCAGCGTAGAAAAGAAACTCTTGAGAATCTTGCCAAGAACATTGCATATAAGGTTAAGAGAACCAAGAGAAGCGTGTCTCTGGAGCCTATGAATCCTTATGAGAGAAGAATTATTCATTCCGCACTGCAGAATGATAAATATGTTACTACTCATAGTGAGGGAGAAGAGCCCTTTAGAAGAGTTGTAGTTACTCTGAAGAGATAATTACAGGAAAGCACGAAAAAGATAAAAGCCGGTATTAGAATTTATTCTATGTACCGGCTTTTATTTACAACTCTTGGCTTTTTGGAGTATAATTTGTCTATATTTTTAAGGAGATTTACAGGAATGAAAAGTAGGTTACAGAAGAAATGGAATAATGGAAAGATGCTTGCAGAATTAAAGCCTGCTTTTTTTTCTGTCTCTGACATTTTGCTTTATGATTTTTATATATGCACCTTTGGAACTCTATATTAATAATGTGGATGAATTTTGGTATGATGTTTATTTACTTTTTCCTTTTATTATAAAGGATTTCTTTTTGTTTCTTTTGTTTAGTATAGTTGGGTTTTTAGTTGTATATCTGTTTGGAAATATTGCTTATAAAATTGTTTTATATTGCTATTTTACCGGTACTGTAGCCTGTTATATTCAGGGAAACTATATGGTTAAAAATTTACCTCCTTTAGATGGAACAGATGTGAATTGGAGTTTATATCAATCACAGTTTGTAAAATCTACTATTGTGTGGGTGATCATAGCAATTGTTTGTCTGATTTTATTTATAGTCTTAAAATATGACAGGATAAAAAAGGCGGTTTCTTATATAAGTGTTTTCTTATTATTGATTTTAGTAAGTACGATTACAGTTCTTTCTATTAATAATAATATTTTTGAAAAAAAAGAATATGCAAGATTTACAAAAGTAGATCAGTTTGAAATGTCTACAGATACTAATTTTATTATTTTCTTATTAGATGCTGTGGATGAAGAATGCTTCTGGCAAGTGTGGCAGGAACATCCGGAATATGAAGATGCAATGACTGATTTTACTTTTTATAATAACGCAATGTCAGGGTATGCATACACGGAGCATTCTTTACCGTTAATACTTTCTGGAGAATGGTTTGAAAATAAAGAACCTTTTATAGATTATAGAAATCGAATTTTTAAGAGTTCTCCTTTTTTTAATTATTTGCGTGAGCAGGGTTATACTTTAAGTAATTATGATGACGAATATAAATTTGAAAAAGGCGTCATGGATGGTGCTTTTAATAATATAACATATACGAAATCTTCTCTTTGGGATCGTTCTTTATTTAATACCAGAATTATTAAAATGGTGGGAATGAAATACGCACCTTATGTATTAAAACCGTATTGCTGGTTTAATGTAAGTATGCTCAAAAATCAGGAAATGAGTTCCAAAGATGAAGAGTTATTTTCCTGGAGAAATGATGATTTTTATAAGGATGTACAGGAAGATGATATAACCTATGTAGATGGAAAAAGATTTAAATTAATTCATTTAATGGGGGCACATGTTCCGTTCTATTTTGATAAGGATGTAAACGTAATAGATGATGCAGATTATTATACTTCTATTGAATCTTCTATGACTGTTACTATGGCTTATCTGAATAAACTAAGAGAAGCAGGAGTTTATGATAATTCTGTCATTATCATACTATCGGATCATGGATATAACATAGAAGGTGAAGCAGTAAAAGTAGCTCAGAAAAACGAGAACGAAACCGGCAGACAGCATCCTATTTTATTTGTAAAGGGATTGAATGAAAGTCATGATTTACAAGTATCCGGAGCACCGATCTCGTATGAGGATCTGGTAGAGGCCTATTATAAATTAATGAATGGCACAGCGTCTGATGATTGCTTTGCATACAAAGAAGGTGATCAGAGAGAGCGCAGATATCTTCTCTATAAATATCTGGGAGAAGATCATATGGTGGAGTATGTACAGACTGGTTATGCGGGAGACGAATCGACGCTTGTTCCTACAGGAAGAGTGTTTGATGCAAAATAGATGTTGGCAGTTCATGGAAAGGCATTAGTAACAGTATGGAAAATTTTGAAAAGGAAACAATAGCAGCTATTGCCACGGCTCTATCAGATTCCGGAATCGGAATTGTAAGAATCAGTGGTGAAAATGCCATATATATAGTAGATAGTATTTTCCGTTCCACATCCGGGAAAAAAGATTCTGACAAAGGTACAGAGTCATACAATCCATTATGGATATATTGTTGATAAAGATGAGAATATCATTGATGAGGTTATGACCTCTGTAATGAAAGCACCAAAAAGCTATACGATGGAAGACACGGTGGAAATCAACTGTCATGGTGGTGTGTTGGTGATGCAGAAAGTATTGGAGACAGTGTTGCAGGCCGGTGCCAGACTGGCAGAACCGGGAGAATTCACCAAGAGAGCTTTTCTAAACGGCAGAATTGATTTATCCCGGGCGGAAGCGGTTATTGACGTGATCCATTCCCAGAACGAATATGCGCTTTCTTCTTCGGTCAGCCAGTTGAAGGGAAGACTTTCGGACAAAATTCGCAGCCTGCGGGAAGATATTTTATATCAGATTGCTTTTATAGAATCGGCATTGGATGATCCGGAGCATATCAGCCTGGAAGGATATCCGGAACAATTAGCTGAAAAAGTCACAGGTTTCGAAAAGGAAATTCAAAAATTATTGGCAACCGCAGATAACGGCAGACTAATGAAAGAAGGCATATCCACAGTTATTGTTGGAAAGCCCAATGCCGGAAAATCTTCTCTGCTGAATATGTTGTTGGGAGAGGACAGAGCCATTGTCACGGAGATTGCCGGAACCACCAGAGATGCCTTGCATGAGACCATCAATCTGCATGGCATCAGTCTGAATATGATCGATACGGCGGGAATCCATGAGACACAGGATGTAGTAGAAAAGATCGGTGTAGAACGTGCCAAAAAATATGCCGTGGAAGCAGACCTGATTCTGTATGTGGTAGATGCTTCAGAAACTCTGGATGAGGACGATCAGAATATCATCCCCTTATTGGAAGGAAAAAAGGCAATTATTCTGTTGAATAAATCGGATCTGGAGAATAAAATCACAGAAGAAAGTCTGAAAGAAACTCTGGAAAAGGTGTTGGAGCATACCGGAGAGATTCAGATTCTCCGTACTTCTACTATTGATCCTTCTTCGGAAAATTCCGGAATGGAAGAATTGGAAGAAACAATCCGCAATATGTTCTTCGAAGGAAAATTAAGGCATAACAATGAGTTGGTTGTAACAAATCTCAGACATAAAGAGGCCCTGCAGGATGCTTTGAACAGTTTGCAGCTGGTAGAACAAAGTATTGAGGATGGAATGCCGGAAGATTTTTATTCCATTGACCTGACCAGTGCCTATGCTTCTCTGGGTAAGATCATAGGAGAAGAAGTGGATGAAGATGTGGTGAATGAGATTTTCTCTAAATTTTGTATGGGTAAGTAACAACCAGAAGGAAAAATACTATGGAACTAAAGAAACAAGTAGATGTGTGTGTAGTAGGTGCCGGTCATGCCGGATGTGAAGCTGCTCTGGCCTGCGCCAGACTGGGTCTGAAGACAGTAATTTTTACAGTAAGTGTGGACAGTATTGCATTGATGCCTTGTAACCCTAATGTAGGAGGATCTTCCAAGGGACATCTGGTCAGAGAATTGGATGCTCTGGGTGGAGAGATGGGTAAAAATATTGATAAGACTTTTATTCAGTCGAAAATGCTGAATGTGTCCAAGGGACCGGCAGTACATTCCCTGCGGGCACAGGCGGACAAGGCGGAATATTCCAGAGCCATGCGTAAAGTGCTGGAAAATCAGGAAAATCTTCTGATCAAGCAGGCGGAGGTCTGTGAACTTCTCTGGGAAGAGACCGAAGATCACAAGAAAAAGATTACCGGTTTAAAGACTTTTACCGGTGCTATCTATGAATGTAAGGCTGTTGTTCTCTGCACTGGAACTTATCTGCGGGCCAGATGCCTGTGCGGAGAATCCATTACTTACACTGGGCCGAACGGACTACAGGCAGCCAATCATCTGACGGATTCTTTGAAAGCTATGGGAATCGAAATGCGTCGTTTTAAGACAGGAACTCCCGCCAGAATGGACAAACGTTCTCTTGATTTTTCCAAGATGGAAGAGCAGCTTGGTGATGAGAAAATTGTACCCTTTTCTTTCTCTACGGATCCGGAATCGGTACAGAAGGAGCAGGCTTCCTGCTGGCTGACTTATACTAATGAGAATACCCATGAGATCATTCGGAATAATCTGGATCGCTCTCCTATCTATACCGGTATTATTGAGGGTACCGGTCCCAGATATTGTCCTTCCATTGAGGACAAGGTCGTTAAATTTGCCGAAAAAGAGAGACATCAGGTATTTATCGAGCCAGAAGGTCTGCACACGAATGAAATGTACGTTGGCGGCATGTCTTCTTCTCTGCCGGAAGATGTACAGTTAGCTATGTATCGTACGGTTCCGGGATTGGAACATTGTGAAATTGTAAGAAATGCCTATGCCATCGAATATGATTGTATCAATGCAAAACAGTTGAATCCTTCTCTGGAGTTTAAGAATATCAATGGTCTGTTCAGTGGCGGACAGTTCAACGGAAGCAGTGGATATGAAGAGGCTGCATCCCAGGGATTGATCGCCGGTATTAATGCAGCTATGTCTGTTTTGCATAGAGATCCTTTGATTTTGGATCGTTCCGAAAGTTATATCGGAGTTTTGATTGATGATCTGGTGACCAAGGATAACAGAGAACCTTATCGTATGATGACTTCCAGAGCAGAGTATCGTCTGTTACTTCGTCAGGATAATGCGGATCTGCGTCTGCGTAAGAAAGGATACGAGATTGGATTGATCTCTCAGCAGGAATATGATGCATTAGTGGAAAAAGAGGAGCTGATCGATGGAGAGATTCAGAGATTGAAGAATACTTCCGTAGGTGCCAATAAGGAAATCCAGCATTTTCTGGAAGCAAGCGGCAGTTCTACTCTGAAAACGGCGGCAACTCTGGCAGAACTGATCTGCAGACCGGAGCTGGGATATGCAGCATTGGCTCCGATTGATAAGGAGAGACATCCTTTGCCTTCTGCTGTTGTGGAACAGGTGGAAATTGAAATTAAATATGAAGGATATATTATAAGACAGAAGCGTCAGGTAGAACAGTATCGCAAGATGGAGAAAAAAATGATCCCAGAGACATTGGACTATGATGAAGTTCCGTCCCTTCGTCTGGAAGCGAGACAGAAGCTGAAGGAATTCCGTCCTGTTTCGGTAGGACAGGCTTCCCGTATCTCAGGAGTATCTCCTGCAGATATCTCTGTTTTACTGGTATATCTGGAACATTATAAAGCAACAAAGTAGAATACTGCGGAGGAATACATGGCAGATTATAATACAGAACAATTTGAAAAAAGACTAAAGCGCTGGGTGTGACTTTAAGTGATGAACAGATCCAACAGTTTTTGAAATATTATGAAATGTTGGTGGAATGGAATGAGGTCATGAATCTTACAGCAATTACGGAATACGACGAAGTTATGAAAAAACATTTTGTGGACAGCATATCCCTCTGCAAAGCCTATGATGTGACGCAGAATAAAACAGTCATTGATGTGGGAACCGGTGCTGGATTTCCGGGACTTGCTTTGAAAATTGCATTTCCGGATCTGCAGGTGACACTGCTGGATTCTCTGAATAAGAGAATTAATTTTTTAAATGAAGTGATTGCTGCATTGGGACTTACCGGAGTGGAGACAATTCACGGACGTGCGGAAGATTTTGCAAAGCCTGGAAAATGCAGAGAAAAATATGATCTTTGTGTATCCAGGGCAGTAGCAAATCTTTCCACATTGTCAGAATATTGCCTTCCTTTTGTAAAGGTCGGCGGCAAATTTATCTCTTATAAATCTGAAAAAATAACAGAAGAGATGAATGCCGCACAGCATGCTGTGAAGATACTTGGTGGAAAAATGGATGGACAGGTTGAATTTACACTTCCCGATTCGGATATTTATAGGAATCTGTTTATTATTACAAAGGAAAAGTCCACACCTGCCAAATATCCCAGAAAAGCGGGATTGCCATCCAAAGAACCTTTGTCATAAAACGAAGAGAATATAATGATGTCGGGGTCAAAAGCCCCCGACTCTGATGCTTACGGATTGTTACGTGCTACGCACTCCCACAATCCTACCCCAATATTCGCATATCGTGGGATTATCATCCCACTTTTATGCTCATATCGGGGCGGGTCCTAAGGTCTTTCACCCACTTATGAGCAAGCTCATGTGGGCTTAGACCTTTTGACCCTGGCATCATACAATGTAAAAATTGTGTTAAGATTTATTTTTATTAATAAAAAAAGTTTTACACAATATTATTATTCCTATATGATAAATATAATGGAATATTCAAAAGAAGAACATATGTTCTATAAGGTGATATATGAACATTGATGAAAATGTACAAAAGAATGAGTGTAGTTGCAATACAGAAAATGGTAAGAAAATGATGGAGATGTTGGAGACGGAGAGAAAAAGAATTGTTTCCGAACTTCATGATACTTCATTGCAGAATATTGCCCATCTTGTTCATATGATTGAACTGGCTTCCTTATATATTGATAAGGATCCTGCCAGAGCAAAGATGGAATTGAATTCTGTGAGTAAAGGATTGCATAATGTCATTGAAGATATCAGAAGTACTATCTTCAATCTACGTCCTATGACATTTGATGATCTGGGATTAAAGGCTTCTTTTGAGAGATTACTGGACTTTTGAATGCTGACAAAGATTACATAATGGATGTAGAAATCGATGATGTTTCACGTGAAACAGATGATTATTTTGCATTACCTTATACCGTGTGGTTCAGGAATGTCTGTTAAATATAAAAAACATTCACAGGCTACCAGGGTATTATTTCATTGTAAAAAAACGGAGCAGAAATATGAAATTTTAATACAAGATAATGGTAAGGGATTTACCAAGGAAGAAGCGGAAGATAAAGCAAACAGTCATTTTGGATTAGCATTGATCCATGAGGGTGTCAATTTGCTGAACGGTACAATTCATGTCAGTTCTGCGATTGGTCGGGGAACTACGATAGATATTAAAATTCCCTTAGATTTACATTCAGCTGTAAAAAAAGAACAGCTAGGACAAAGTATAAGCATACACAAGCAAGTGAGGATATATATGAGTATAAAAGTTATGTTAGCAGATGATCATGTTCTTATGAGAGAAGGAATCCGTCAATTACTGGAATTTGACGGTACAATCTCTGTGATTGCCGAAGCTAATAATGGTGTAGAATGTATGGAGCAGTTACTTTCTGTTCATCCTGATATACTGCTTCTGGATATTAACATGCCTGTTATGAACGGAATAGAAGTGCTGCAGGAGATTAAGAAGAAAAACATCTCTGTTAAAGTATTGGTATTAACGGTACATAATGAAGTTGAATATCTTTTGAAGGCTGTGGACATTGGTATAGATGGTTATATCATGAAAGATGCAGAATCCGCAGAACTGAAAAAAGCTATTAATTGTATTATGCAGGGAGAAACTTATATTCAACCCAGTCTGGTACCGGCATTGAACAGCCGACTGGTATCCAGAGATATTGACAAAGGAAAAATCAACAGTCTGACGAATAGAGAGTTGGAGGTGCTTATTGAAGTTGCTAATGGAATGTTCAATAAGGAGATTGCAACATCTCTGAATATCAGTGAGAGAACAGTAAAAAATCATATTTCTAATATTTTTAAAAAAATTGATGTATCTGATCGAACACAGGCAGCTGTGTTTGCTATCAAAAATAATCTGATTAAATTGTATTAGGTTCCTGCCAACCTTTGCAGACATCTACCCACTGCAGGAAGTTTGAGTATTTTTCTAATTCAGGGATTGTTAATTCAATTGCACTGTTAGGACTTCCTGCAGCTGGAAATACAGTTTCAAATCTTTGCAAAGATTCGTCTAAGTATATTTTCACATTATCATTCACTGCAAAAGGACATACACCACCGATGGCATGTCCGATGATTGCTTCTACTTCTTCTCCTGGTATCATTTTAGCTTTTGCACCAAAGAAGTGTTTGTATTTTGCATTATCAATTTTAGTATCACCGGCTGTTACAATCAGAATAGGTTGTTCTCCAACCAAGAAAGACATTGTTTTTGCAATCTCTTTTTCCTTCACAGTGGAGAGCTTCTGCAGCTAGTTCTACAGTAGCACTGGATACATCAAATTCTAAAATGTGATCTTCCATATGAAGGGGTTTAAAATATTCTTTTACTTTATCAATAGCCATAGCTTGCGTACCTCACATTCTTTTTAGTTATCCTATCATAGGAATTGTAACAAAACAAGATACACAAATATCTTTTATTTGATCACTATATATAGATATTTATGGATAGAATGTTTCACGTGAAACATTCTATCCATGTACAAGAAAAAATTATACAAGATAATGTTTCACGTGAAACATTACAACCCAAGATATAGTGGGTAAAAATGTGAAACATTTTACATATTTGGCGTGAAACATGATGCTTACTGGAAAAAACATAGATATAAGAATACAACATCTAGTAAAAAACAGAACAAATGAGTATAAAGTATCAACTTTTTGTAGCATTTTTTCCTTGTAACATAGAAATGCTCATGCTATTATTATAGAGTGGTTTGTATCACAGAATGGAGGATTTTATAATGTTAGAATTCAAATATGATACACAATTACTAATTGAAGGAACAGATCTGGATGAAGATGAGATCAACGACTATATCACAGAACATTTCAAAGGTGATTGTCTGCTGGCAGTAGGAGATGAAGAACTGATCAAAATTCATTTTCATACCAATGAACCCTGGAAGGTTCTTGAGTATTGTGCTTCTCTCGGTGAAATCTATGATATCGTTGTAGAGGATATGGACAGACAGTCCAGAGGTTTGCACGGCTAAATCATTAAGAAGGACATGGTGAAAAATAAGTATGGGTAGAATTATTGCAATAGCGAACCAGAAGGGTGGCGTAGGTAAAACAACTACGTCCATTAATTTGTCTGCATCTCTGGCTGCAAAAGGAAAGAAAGTATTGGTAATCGACACAGATCCTCAGGGAAATACTACCAGTGGATTTGGAATTGAAAAAAATGAACTGGAAGATACCATTTATGAGTTGATTCTGGGAGAGTGTTCCATCAGAGATTGTATTATCTCAAATGTTATAAAAAATGTATCCGTAGTTCCTTCCAATGTAAATCTTGCAGCGGCTGAGATCGAACTGATTGGTGTAGATAAGAAGGAATTCATATTAAAGAACGAAGTGGATTACGTTAAGGATGATTATGATTTTATTATTATTGATTGTCCTCCTTCTTTGAATATGCTGACCATCAATTCCATGACTACAGCGGATAGTGTGTTGGTTCCCATTCAGTGCGAGTATTATGCTTTGGAAGGATTGAGTCAGTTGATCCATACTATCAATCTGGTAAAAGAAAGATTGAATCCCAATCTCAATATTGACGGTGTTGTTTTCACTATGTATGATTCCCGTACCAATCTGTCTATGCAGGTGGTAGAAAATGTTAAACAAAATTTGAATCAAAAGGTGTATAATACATTGATTCCCAGAAATATCAGACTGGCGGAAGCACCCAGTTATGGTATGCCTATCAATATGTATGATCCTAAATCAGCCGGAGCAGAAGCATACATGCAGTTGGCAGAAGAAGTTATAAAGAATAAATAGAAGAGAAGAGTATAGGAGAAAACGGTATGGCAGCAAGAGGATTGGGAAAAGGTCTGGATTCCCTGATACCCAATGCATTAGGGGAAACAAAGACAAAGAAAGAAGCAGTAGCCAAAGCAAGAAGCGAAGCAACAACGGAAGAAAAGGAACCGCAGACCCTTGTGAAAATTACAAAGGTAGAGCCAAACAGAGAACAGCCTCGTAAGAATTTCGATGAGGATGCATTACAGGAACTGGCGGATTCTATCAAACAGTTTGGTCTGTTGCAGCCGATTCTGGTACAGGATCGTAAGGATTATTATGAGATTATTGCCGGTGAGAGAAGATGGCGTGCAGCCAAGTTGGCAGGTCTGAAGGAAGTTCCTGTTATCATTCGTAATTATACGGAACAGGAAATTGTAGAGATTTCCCTGATTGAGAATATTCAGCGTGAAGATCTGAATCCTATTGAAGAAGCACAGGCATACAAGAGACTTTTAACAGAGTTTCACCTGAAACAGGATGAAGTGGCAGAGAGAGTATCCAAGAGCCGTGCTGCAGTAACCAACTCCATTCGTCTGTTGAAACTGAATGAAGATGTACAGCGTATGGTGGTAGATGAAATGATCAGCACCGGACATGCAAGAGCTTTGCTGGCTGTAGAGAATCCGGAAGAGCAGTACAATCTGGCCCAACGTATTTTTGATGAAAAGCTGAGTGTCCGTGATGTGGAAAAATTGGTAAAGAATCTACATAAACCGGCAAAGCCCAAGAAGACAGATGACAAGACCATGCAGGTAATCTATCAGGATATTGAAGAAAAATTGAAGCAGAAACTTGGCAGAAAAGTTACTGTGACATCCAGGGGAGAAGGATCCGGTAAGATTGAAATTGAATTTTACAATCATGAAGATCTGGACAGACTGTTGGATGTACTGAATAAATGAGAGAAAAGAAGATGCACGAAAGAAAGGCACGGTTAATAATATGAGTAGTACTTTTTTGAATCAGATCGGTCTGGGGGAATTTGACCTGGGCTACCTTCTGATCGGAATGGGTGCAGTGATTTTACTGTTGATCATCTTTTTGATCCTGTTGATCGTTCAGATCAGAAAAACAAGCAAATTAAAAAAGAGACTGGACAAATTCCTCAGCGGTAAAGATGGAGCAAGTCTGGAAAAGGATATCGCCGGTCTGTATGAAGACAATAAATTCCTAAAAGCAAATACAGAGAAAAATAAGAAAGATATCCGCACTTTATATAAGAATATGGAATCCGCTTATCAGAAAATGGGATTGGTGAAGTACGATGCATTCAGCCAGATGGGTGGGCAGCTGAGTTTTTCACTGGCTCTGCTGGATGAGAATAATAATGGTTTTATTATCAATTCTGTACACAGTTCCGAAGGCTGTTATTCTTATACAAAAGAAATCAAACTTGGCCAGTGTGCTATTGATCTGGGGGCAGAAGAAGCAGAAGCACTTGCCATGGCAATGGGAGAATAAGTAAAGGGGTTTATATATGAAGAGAATGAAACTGAGCGAGCTGACCGGAAACGAAATTCTTGCACAGTCATTGATGACTTGGGATTATCAGATCATTCTTCCGGAAGGCGCAGTATTAAAAAGAGTATATCGATAAAATCGAGGAAATGGGTATTCTGGAGGTCTACGTAAAAGAAGACGAGGCCAACGAAATCGTAATACTTAAAAACGATATAGAAAAAACGATAAGAAGTAAAGTAAAAAGTATTCTGGAGAGACATACTTACCAGAATAACAAAGAATTGCAGGGGCTGACCCAGGCAGCGGATGAGATCATTACCAATATTCTGGATGAAAAAGAAGTTGTAGAAAAAGTATTTGATATTAAGGAACGAAGTGCTGATATTTACGAACATTCCATCAGTCTGAGTTCTCTCGCTATCCTGACGGCACTTCGGATGAATGTGGATAAGCAGGTAATTCATGATATCGGTGTAGGATGCCTGCTGCATGATATCGGACTTCGATATACGACTTTGGATTATGAAGGGAAATCCATGGAAGATATGAAGCCGGAAGCATTGGCAGAGTATAAGAAACATCCGGTATATGGATATACTTCTGTAAAAGATGAGGAATGGATTTCAGATGAAGTAAAAAAAATCATCCTGTATCACCATGAGAGACTGGACGGATCCGGATTTCCGCTTCGACTCAAAGAAGCGGAGATTCCACTTTTCTGTCAGATTGTAGCCGTATGTGATGCCTTTGATGAAATGATCTGTGGTATTGCCCAGAGACGTAGCAGAGTCTATGAAGCAGTAGAATATTTAAAAAGCTTTAAAAATGTGAAATATAATGGTAAAATAGTAGACGCGTTTTTAAGTTTTACTGCAGTCTATCCCGCCGGAAGTCATGTACTGACTAACGACGGAGAAGAAGCCATCGTGGTATCTCAGAATAAAGATTTCCAGGATCGTCCCATAATCCGGATCATCCGCGATAAGGATGGACGGAAATTACAGGAAGAGAGAATCGTGGATCTTGTAAAAGTTCTGAATGTATATATTGAAAAAGGATTAGAATAATGCTGCATACATATATGTCAGCAGAATGGAGGAAGTCATGATAGACATTAAATTTTTAAGAGAAAATCCCGAGGTAGTCAAGGAGAATATCCGAAAAAAATACCAGGATGAAAAGCTCCCTCTGGTAGATGAAGTGATTGCACTGGATACCGAGAGCAGAAAGGCAAAGCAGGAGGCAGATGATCTGCGTGCTTCCAGAAACCGTATCTCCAAAGAGATCGGTGCACTGATGGGTCAGGGCAAGAAGGAAGAGGCAGAAGCCAAGAAGGCAGAAGTAGCTGCCGGTGCAAAGCGCCTGGCTGAACTCGAAGCTTCCGAGACCGAACTGCAGGAGAAGATCACCAAGATCATGATGGTCATCCCCAACATTATTGATGAGTCCGTTCCTATCGGTAAGGATGACAGCCAGAACGTAGAGATCGAGAAGTTTGGTGAGCCCATAGTTCCTGATTTTGAGGTTCCTTATCATGCAGATATTCTGGATCGTCTGAACGGTCTGGACAAGGAGAGCGCAGGACGTACCAGTGGTAACGGTTTCTATTACCTGATGGGCGATGCTGCAAGAATCCATTCCGCAATGATCAGCTACGCAAGAGACTTCATGATCGACAAGGGATTCACTTATTGTATCCCTCCTTTCATGATCCGCAGCAGCGTAGTAAACGGTGTTATGAGCTTCGCAGAAATGGAAGCTATGATGTATAAGATCGAAGGTGAGGATCTGTACCTGATCGGTACTTCCGAGCATTCCATGATTGGTAAGTTCAAAGGACAGATCGTAGATGAGAAGAGCCTGCCTATTACCATGACTTCTTATTCTCCTTGCTTCCGTAAGGAAGTAGGTTCTCACGGAATCGAGGAGAGAGGTGTGTACCGCGTACACCAGTTCGAAAAGCAGGAAATGGTAGTACTGTGTAAGCCCGAGGATTCTATGGACTGGTACAACAAGATGTGGTCCTACACCGTAGAATTCTTCCGCAGCCTGGATGTACCCGTTCGTACTCTGGAGTGTTGTAGTGGTGATCTGGCAGATCTGAAAGTAAAATCCTGTGACGTAGAAGCATGGAGCCCCAGACAGAAGAAGTATTTCGAGGTTGGTTCCTGTTCTACCCTGGGTGATGCGCAGGCAAGACGACTGGGTATCCGAACCAAGGGTGAAAATGGAACTTATTTGGTACACACACTGAACAATACCGTACTGGCTTCTCCCAGAGGACTGATCGCATTCCTGGAGAACAACGTAAATGAGGATGGCAGCGTGAACATTCCTGTAGCTCTGCGTCCTTACATGGGTGGTAAGGAGAAAGTCCTGCCTAAGAAATGATAGAATAGTTCACCCATGCGAAGCATATATGAGCTTTGCAGGAAAAAAATGCATCTATAATAGACGACACAGATGGAAAGAAGCTGATTTTTGCATAAATATATGAGAGCCATCGGGTTCAGTGAATATACGGACCGTAAGAAATTAAAAGAATTACTGACAGACGTGATCATGAATTCCGATCATCGCGCATATACCATGAATCAGGAGGGAATCCTCCTGGGAGAATTCAGCAAAAATCACACACACACTAAGGGTACCATAGAATCCGGTACCTTTGGTGTGGCTGTCTGTGGAGAATTTGATGATAACGATAAGTTTATCTACGAATACTATTTTCCGTATCTGACGGGAAGCGGCATTACTTCGTATGAAGATGAGTCTCTGTAGCTCAGCAGGATAGAGCGTTCGCCTCCTAAGCGAAAGGCCGTGGGTTCGAATCCCGCCAGGGACGCCAGCAAACACGCCGAAAACCTTTGATTTATCAGGGTTTTCGGCTTTTCTTATTTCTGCGGCTTTTGTGGCTTTTTTGCAAAAAACCTTGGTTTGCTAACATTTGCTAACGAGATTTGGCCTTTTGCTAAGAAAGGCGGTAAGTCAGAGGTTCGATTTTTACCAAAGGAACTTGCAAACATTTGTTAGCAGGAATTAGAGGAAGTTGCAAACAAAATCGCGAATTTGCTAACATCGCTCAAAAATGCTTTCAGAACCTTGCTAACAAAAAAAGTGTTTGGTCACTGTGCAAAGTGGTTCAAACGAAGAAAACCTCTCACAAAGTGAGAGGCGTTCTTCTAAGGGAGGGACTTTATAAAGCTTTTGCCAGCTGCTTGAGCAGTGCGGCAGTTTCGGGATTTTTAAGCAGTTCCAGTATCTTCGCTGCATCACTTTCAGTGACGGCAGTATCCGCAGTTTTAGGCTCTGTATCTTCAACAGGTCAGGAGTCTTGGATGAGTAAAATGCTTCCTCCAATCGCTGAGCGTTTATGCAGCGATCCTCGTCGATGATGTGAGAATAGACATCTGCAACCATTTTTACCTGAGCATGACCAGAGTCGCCCTGGACGGATTTCATATCGCCACCATTGAGTTTCAGCTTGTAGGTGATACTGGAGTGACGGAGAGAATGGAATACAACATGAGGCAGTCCGTTTTCTTTGATAAGTTTATTGAAAGCACGGTTAATCACCTGGCTTTCCATCGGACGGCCATTGCTGGAGCAAAAGACCAGGTTATTGTCGATGTATTCGTCTCCAAACAGCTCCATCAGCTCGTCAATTTCTTTTTTTCTCTCTACCAGCATATAGGCAACTGTTTTCGGCAGGTACACGCGGCGAATACTGGTTTTGGTTTTAGGCTCTTTCAGGACCAGAGCAGTATGGGTACTGGCTATGCAAGGTGGAAACTTCTTAATAACACCTTTGTCGCTCAAATCGTCCAATGCACCTCGTGTAACCCGTTGCAGCTCTTTGTTGACGAATATATAAGCTGAACCATTTTCTATGCTCTGTGGTGCAATATCAATGCAGTCCCAGGTAAGGCCCAGCATTTCGCCAATGCGTAAAGAGCAGGAGAACGCCAGATTTAAGGCAAGGGAGAGGATAGGATCATCACAGACTTCCATAGCCTTGCTCAGCGTTTCGGCAGTCCATATATCCCGTTCTTTATGTTCTTCTTTGGGAAGTGTCGCATTCAGGACAGGGTTACGGCTGATTAGTTCCCAACGCACCGCCTGATTAAAGGCACTGCGAAGTAGCTTGTGAATTTCTCTTACTGTATGCGGGGTCAGATATTCGCTTGTGGGTTTGCGGTTGTTGACGCTTACCGTTTTCACAGAGAGCAGATCACGGTAATACTTATCCATCATCCTTGGAGTGATGTCGGATAGTAACATATCTCCGATAATAGGAGTTATGTAGTTTCTCGCCAGACCACGGCGGCTTTCATATGTTGACATTGCCCAGGTATTTACACCATAGATGGACATATATTCATCGAGCAGATCGTTCAGGGTCTTTGCCGTAGGAATAAAGAAGGTTCCAGAGTCCTGCTCATACTCAATTTGCTTTTTTCGTTTTTTTGCTTCTGCATTTGTGCTGAAGGTTTCCCAACGCTGTCTGCGTTTTCCGTTTTCATCTGTGTAATCATACACCACAGAATATTTGCTTTTACGCTTCACGATAGATGCCATTTTCATTGCTCCTTTCTGAGATTTTCACATAATGAGTTTGCTTTTGATACCAGGCTTCAAAACTGCTGGTAATGATACGAATTCTTCGATCAATCAAGGTCGTCTCAAAATAGCCCCTTTTAACAAGGTCATAAGCTGTGCCAGATTTCAGCCCCAAAAGATCCGCCATTTCCGGAACTGACATCGTAGTATGCCTCCATTTCTCTCCGGGCGGTGTACCATCCACTTTTTTATAGTGGAACTGGCCGGCATACCAATCTTCAAAGCTATCCAGCATAACTCTCATTCGTCCGGCCACTTGAATTGTTTTGAAATAGTTCTTTTTAACCAACCAGTAGGATTCTACTTTACCAAGCCCAAGCATTTTGCCCATCTCTGGTACAGACATACTGGTCTTTACTCTTTGTTTTCGCATGGCTTTTGCCTCCTCTATAAAGTTTTTCTTGCTATGGCCTCATTGTAAGAGAAAGCAGAAAAAAAGTTAAGGATGTCGATTTGGAGATCGGCATCCTTGACAAATCATTCATCTGCGTGATCCAGCCAGTCATCAAAGCTCTTTTTGGAAATGCGGATATGACCGCCGACTCTGACGCTGTGGAATACACCCTGTTTTACCAGATTATATGCTGTGGGACGACTGATATCCAGAATGTCCTGAATCTCATCGACCGTATAGGTCCTTTTGTCATAGCTGACAGGATTTTGTTCATTAAAGCGGTTCAATTCCGCAATTCTTGCTTCAAACATAAAAACGCCTCCTTTATCCGGTAAGTGGCCTTACGGAGCCTCCATTTCCTCCGGAATATGAATATCTAAACTAACTTGCAGAGCATCATCAATCGCTCTCATTTCTTCGCGAGATACGCGCCCAATGTACGATAAAACACGCCTTTTATCAATCGTTTTAATTTGCTCCAGCAGAACAACAGATTTAAGTCCAAGCTCTGGAACGCTCTCCAGTGCATAGTGTGTGGGCAGCTCCTTTTTCTTAATCCATTTACTGGTGAGCGGAGCTACGATCAAGGTGGGGCAGAAAAAATTCCCCACATTGTTTTGAAGAACCAGGACAGGACGGGTGCCGCCTTGCTCTGATCCAAAATAAGGGTTCAAATTGGCATAATATAAATCCCCACGCTTATAAATCCAATCTTCTTTCATGTTCATCCTCCTATGTTTTGAGATTTGATTATGTAAGAAGGAGGCTCTGCAAATCACAGAGTCTCCTTCAATTTAGCGCCTGTTTTATCCCTAACTTGTCCACGACACCCCAGGGATTTGGGTAATCATTAAGCCGCAGGTGGCTGGCCTGCTTCTCAGGAATTTCACCTCCACTTCGTTTGGTCTTACCCATGGCCTGCGACGGTTGTTATCACGCTCGGACTATGGCTGTAAGAGAGCTTTCCTCCTTGTTATGCCATGACCGGATGCCATCCGATGTATTCCAGCCTGATATATTTCTGATAAACCGCAAACTCATCTATACAGCAAAAATGGGTTGGCCTGTTATGCGAGTGGCAGCTCTCAGAAAATATACCGCTGATGTAGCGGCTATTACGCCCAAAGAGGATCAAACTTAATGATTCATATATGAGGTTGTCAAGGTGCAAGTAAAAGGATTTCCCTCTCACTTGCTACTGCCACTTTTTTAGAAATCTATAACCAACTTTTTTATTTTTTCTTCAATTTTTTTCAATCGCTTATCTGCGGCTTGCCGAGTAATACCATATCGTTGGGCTAAACAAGTTGCATTTGGTATCTTCATTTCATAATAGGACAATATAAAATCTCGTTCTGCCGGACTCAGTTTCAATAGAGCTTGGTGTAAATCCTCAAGAAGTAAATTCTGAATAGCTTGTTCCGCAGTATCAACAGATTCATCCACAAACAAATCTGTATCCTGATAACCTTCCTCTGTGCCGTCACGATCTCCCACATGAGAAGCCGGGAATATAGAGCAACTTTTCTCATGTTCCTGGAGATAGCGGCTGTGGCGGTCCTCCTGCTGGTATTTTTCAAAATCTTTGCGAGAACATTCCATGATAATGCGGTCATCTTCATCACGGAACATTTTGACTGTTTCAACAAAAAAGCGCCCAGTAAAGCAACCATTGCGGCGTGCCTTACTGAACGCTGAAAAGCTGATTTCCTCCCATTCCTGTGGGCTGTTATTTTTCCAAATGAATACTCTCGTCATATCCTTTCCTCCGTTCAAATTCTTGGTAGTCAGCGAATTTGAACGGTGTCATGGATATTTTGCTATGTACGCCTCCCAGCGCATACCGGCCTCCTAATACCGGGCAAAGAAAAAGGCCGGAAGTGTTTTCACCTCCAGCCATGTTCCTGCCGCCATATTGCCGCAGGAATGAAAAAAGCCCGGTTAATGCCGGGCCTTATGTAGAAAAGTATTCAATTTAGCGCATTCCTGCCACTATACCAAGTATAGCAGATCGGAAGTCGGAAGGGAGTAGGGATTAGGTCGGGGATTTGTCGGGATTTAGTCGGAATTTAGTCGGAATTTAGTCGGGGCAGCTCCTCCAGGACTTCTGGAATAGAATATCCAAACAAGCAAACAGAAAATAAATAGATGGCTTCTCGTTTTCGGTCATAAAAGACACTGCGCTCTATATTTAGTTCTTCCAGCAATTCTTTCTCTGTACTGTTGAACCGATAGATGAATTGCTTAGTCAAAATTTCATAGTAAAGTTCTCCTCGATCCGGATACCGTTTCAGACGAAGGAGTGCACGGTCAATAATATTGACTAGCATTTGATTTTGAACAAGGCAGCAAACTTTTTCTTCAAAGGCTTGCAGTTCAATATCTGGTGCAAAATTTTCAAGATAGCAGAGGCCAGACTCTATATCTTGTTCTCCCATAATCCAAGCAGTTTCTTGTAATTCTTCTGCCCGTTCACTCAGAACCCAGACTACATCACGGTAAATCTTTAGAATCAGCTTACTTCTATGAAACGCAGCGTCGCTGTTAAGCCCCAAAGCTGTTAGCCTGCTGTTACATTTTTGGATTGTTGTGCTTTCTTTTCTCATGGAACATCCCTCCTTGTTCGCAATATTGCGAACATATTAGGTACAAAATAGCATAGCAGAGGAGCGTGAGAGAGGGCAGTGCCTCTCTCTATTCCCCCCTTTGGTTATATCAGTTTTCTGGATTTTAGACGAATCTGCATTGCTTGCTTGGAAACCTCAAAAATATTTGCCATTTCAGCAATGAGCTGTTCATCTGTCCGGCCTATTCTAAGCCGGTAAAAACATTTTTTGATCTGCGGTAAAGGCATCAGCAGAGCAGAAGCCAGGGTATCCGCCTGACGCTCAATTATGCCATGACTTTCGTCGGAAGAAACATTTCCGTTATAAGCAGCAACATCTCCAGTACCGGAGTACAACTTCTTATGTAGTACCCAATGAGCCAGCTCATGGGCACAGGTAAAACGGAGCCGCCCTAATTTTGATGGATCACAAAGCCGTTCATCAATTAAGATTGTACCGGCTCTTACTGCAATCATTCGATACTGTCTCTGTATCTGGTCATATAAGACAACAGCACCGTCATCGAAAATTGTTTCCCCTAATATCTTGGGGTTTTTTCTTAGTGTATGAAACTCCAGGATTAGATCAAACTTTGTCTCGATAATGGTTTCGATTGGCACAGAACATGGTTGCCCGGATAGCAGAGAGGGATCATATTCCATCAGGATTTTTCGCCCTACTGCCTCGATTGCTTCTGTACGGATTTGTGGAATTGACAAAGCTCTCCCCCCTATCGTTTACGCTCCTTTAGCATTTTCATAAATGTCTGCCATTCTTCATCGGTAGCATCTACTTCTTTTGCCACACGCAAGGCTGCCCGAACAATATCTTTTTCCATGATATAGTCTGGCAAATCAGCAGATACTGTATTGCGTGATTTTGCAGCCAGATCCAAAAGCAACTCATGTTCTGATTTATCCAAATTCAGAAAGGCAGAGATGCGTTCCACAAAATCTCCATTGGGTGCAGGACGGCGGCTTTGCTCAATATCACACAGATAACCGTAAGCAATATTCAAATGCTTGGCTGTATCGCGTAAATTGAATTTGTGCGCCTTGCGTTTCTCGGCTATAAATGATCCAAAAGTTATATTGCCCACAGCATTCACCTCTCATTTGTTCGACGAACTGCGAACATCTTGCTAATATTGTATATCGAACATCTGTTCACTTCAAGGATAAAAATTTCATTTGAAAAGAGGTGTTAAAAATCAATAACACCTCTTTTGCGCTATATAAATTCCTGAGCGATTTGCTGTATTTCTGTAATGCACTCTTTTGGGAGATAGAATCTTTATTTTCCCCTTGAATTTGAATATCCAGCCATAAAAAGTTCCACTGGGGTTCACTTCAATTTTGGCTGTGAAGTGCCCGTCATCATACCTCTCAACAGCAGCATCTTCTCCGTAATGGTCTATGATTACTCGCATCAATTCGTTTTCACATAAAGGGTTACTTCCTTCGATGACTCCGATGTAAACATATCAACCATTTTGTTTGTATAGGAGGCTACATCAAATCCCTCTACTGGCATAAAGCAAGTTTCAAGGTTTTCTACGCTTGTTAGCCGATCTACACGGAAGTGAGCAATTTTCTGATGCTTCAGAGAATATCCAATTAAATAATAGTGGTCATTTTTCCATTCCAGCGCATAAGGATTTACGACATAATAATATCCATCATGCTTTAAGATTTTCTTTTTTTCTTGAGTATATTCATAGTATTGGAACCGAATTTGCTGATGGTTTCCAATCGCTGTTTGGATATTGTCAATGATGTAGTAAACCTTTTCATTATGCGGTTTGACACGGCTGGATAAAGCAGCAAATTTTTGAAGCTGCTCTGCCTGATGTGTGCTGGTCAGACGGCATAATTTCTGTACCAGTTCCTCGGATTTCTTGGCAGAAATGATCTTCGAGGATGCTACTGCGTCTGTCAGCATTTTCAGTTCTGGATACTCAAACAGGCGGCTTCCCATAAAATATTGGTTTTGGGTACTCTTGACCACCACAATATCAATCCCTGCATCGATCAGCGCATTGGTATCTGCGTAAACAGTCTGCCGCACTGCCTGAATTCCTTTTCCATTCAGATGGGCAATGATTTCAGATACTGTGGCGGGATGGTTTTCATCGGTCCGCGCATAGAGAAACCGGAGTAATTCCAGTATCCGCATATTTGTTGAATTCTGCATACTTCACCTCCTCGATTCTTAAAATGGCCTATTTTGTGTGGTGTCCAGTCCCAAAGACCAGAAGCAGGGCGACAGCACAGAGAAGTAGGCCAGTCCAATTTCGATCCATAATCAGCTTGATTACCGCCACAAGCAGCAGTCCGCCCACCAGGAGCACAACACCGTTCATTCAGCGTCCTCCCGAGGCATAGTTCCCCATGTTGATGTCCAGCACCCCTCTGGGCGGCTGGATCAGGGCGTCCTCATACTGACACTTCCACTGAATCTCTCGGCACATCTGGCCATCCGCCACGCCGTCTATGGTTTCCCCATCCTCAATGGGGTTATCATGCTCCAGAATATAGGACGCTGCATTATAGGCGTGGTTTACCACCCAGTTGGGGTCCATGCCGTGGAAGTGGTACTGGAGATCCGGCAAAAACAGGGTGCTCATGCCCACCGTGTCGATGAGCATATCCTCCGTGCCCTCGATGTTGAAGAAACCGGACATTGACGCCAAAGCGGATGAACCGATCCGGCCCCTCAATCTGATGGGAGCGCACATCCTCTGCCAGAAACAGCTTGCCGCAGTTCTGGAAATAGAACGCCTCACAGGTGGGGTACAGCTCCGCCAGAGCCTCCAGAAAGTCGGCATCCAGGTTGGCACGCTCCAGCGCTGAAAGCGCCGCAGTCAGCATATCGGTGGCCACCACCTGATATTTGCACTCCCGGAAGATCCGGTCACGGTCCTCCTGGCAGTCCCACATCTGGCTCATCAGAAAGGCATCAAAGCCTTTGCCCTTGAACTTGTCGCATTTCATCACCATCAGCTGTACCGGGTACTTGCCGTCCTGAAATTCCGCGACATGATCCAGGGCGGCAAAGCCGGCCATTTTCTTATCATAACAGAAGCACTCTGTTGATCCGATGTGCTTCTCCATTATGGCAGTCATTTTTTCTTTATCCGGCATTTCTACCGGCTCTTTGAACAGCATCTGAATGAGATAGGGACCTCCGGGCTGGGGGCCTTTTTTGTCGTCCAGATTTTGCTGGAAAGCTTTATTGCTCATTTGGGTTCCTCCTTCTTTTCTGGGAACAGTTTCCACCGAAACTCCAGCTCTTTCTGGACAAACTCTTTCGGCAGGCCGCGGGGGTTGGCGATGAGATACCATACCCGAAAGGTGCGCTTCTTCGGATCTGTTTCCTGCCGGTAGAGCTGATAGCCCGCCTCATCCTCCTGTGTCCACTGTCCTGTCTGCCGCTTGGCCTGCACAAAGGGTTCCACCACCTGGTCCAGTTCCTCTCTGGTGCGGCTTGAGGCCCAGGCTTGATCCACATCATTGGCGTGGGAGAGGTGGAACAACATCGAACCCATCCAGTTCTTTGCCTTGTGTCCAGGCGTTCCGCGCAATTCCGCCTGACGGCGGTACCCCTCCATCTGCTCCGCCGTTCCGTACCGTTCCACCATCTGCTCCCGCACATAGATGAACCAGCTGTAGTCCTCCGCCTCGGTGAAGGGGGCGCAGACCGGCTGTAATGCCTCCACGGGGTCTGCCTCGAAGCGGTCGATGAAGTCGAGGTAGTTGGCTTTGACCAGGGGCAGAAAGGTGTCCAGCAGCCCGGTGTTCAGCCGCAGGTCCTCTGTCAGCATCCGAAAGAATGAACCGCCTGTTGTGGGTTCAATTCTGAAAGAGTAGAGGTAGTCATCTCCCTGCTTTATGATACAGCTGAAGCCCACCTCCACATTCCCATGGCCGATTTCGTAGTCTATGTAGTTGTAGCGGCTCCGGTCAAACCAGATCTGATAGGTCAGCCCGTTTTTCATTTTCTTTTTGAAGTCGCCCTTTTTCAGACGCTTCCAGCCCTTTTCCTCCAGGCCCAGGCCGTTCCACAGGTAGTCCAGAAGTTCCTGAATTATATCTGCCGGCCGTTTTTGTTCCACGGTCTCCACCCCCTGACGAATTCTCTTTAATAGTCAAGCAGGATAGGCACCTGCTGCTCCTCGGCAAATCGCATGGCCCGCCAGAACATGGAGAAGGCAAACTTGGCAAGGGATTGAGTGTCATACTGGGTGTGTTCCGGGATGTCTGCCTTGCTGTACTGTCCATCTGAGTCTACGGTTCCGTCTACCGGGTATCCCTCCGTGTCTGCCCAGCCAAGGATAGTGTCCTCATCGGCCTGCCACGCCAGCTGGTTCAGCTTTTCCAGCTCCTTCCGCAGTCCGCCCAAGGTGGCGATAGCGGCGGTGTCATCGGTAGGCAAGGACCCTTGGAACAGAAAGCTGTCAGAAAGAGGGAGCCACCAGGTAGCCCCACGAAACAGGGACCACACCCGCTCCTCATCTGATGCAAGGCGGGCGACCAGAGGATGCTCCCCGAAGATCCAGTCCTTCTCCACGGTGGAAGGCACCGGTTCCTCGTATGTACGACAGGCGGCCACCAGCAGCATAGCGCCGAAGGCATCCCAATCCGGCTTGTCGGTGTAATAAGGTTTCTCATTATTTTCAAGCCAGGGAGCGTAGGGGGGCTGGCCCGGCTGAGAAATGGCGCTCAAGATCTGATCCCGCCAGTTCTCCACCGCCGCCTGGACCTCAGCCGGGGACATTTCTTCCTCGTTATCAGCAGGTTCCCCGTCCGGGGTGATGCGGTTGAAAGAGTATCCGTTTTCCTCCGCCCACTGCTGCACAACAGTTTTCCAGTTGTGAGAATAGTACCGGGTCAGCGTCCCGGCGTAGATGTCAAGTCCCATAGTAATGTCTCCTTTTCAATCAAAATCCATCCAGACCAGGTGTTTTCCGCAGTGGAGGCACTGGAACAGATAGCATTGCAGATGCCCGCCATTGACGGATTCCTGGATCATTTCCTTCTGCTCCTCGTCCCACATCGGGTCGTCCAGCACCTCCTCCAGCACACCCAGCGCCCGCAGTTCTCTGGCTCCCACATTACCCAAATAGGCGCAATAGTCACCACAATGGGCGCGCCAGTATTCCTGCTGCCAGCCGGAGTAGCCGGGGGTGCGGTGGATCAGCTCGTCCAGCTTCTCCGGATCGTCTACACCATTATCCAGAGAGCAATCGTCCTGGAAGCTGCCGTCATATTTCCGGGCTGCTTCGCCGCTGGAGATACACTCCGGGCACAGATACTCAATATCCTCCACAGCGTAAAAGGGGCCTGTATAGAAAATATGGGTCGTCTTGCCACAGCAGTCGCAGACAACGCCGTCTGCGGATTCCTCAAAAGCCCCAGTTTCCAGAGGGTTTGGGTGATACCGGAAGGCGGGCAGGCCCAGCTGGGCCTGCCGTTCCTTCTCTTTCTGCTTTTCCTCCGGCGTTTTGGGCTTGGGGAGAGCATAATGATTGCCCCAGTTTTCCGCATAGTCCTTCAGCGTGCCCAGCCGCTTGAGGGTCTTTTTATCGGAACGATTTCCGATTTGGCAGAGCAGTTCATAGGCATCCTTCTTGAAGTCCAGCAGGTCATACACATCCACCAGCACTTCCTTGGCCTGCTGATCCTCACTCTGCTCAAGTTCTTCCTTGAAGGTATATAGAGCGCGGACACTGTCCGGACCTTCATTGGTCGCAACAAACTGTTTTTTTAGTTCGATATAGGTTTTTTGATATTCTGTCATTGGTCGCACCTCCCATCAATCCCACCAGAAGTACCAGACGGTGGACTGCCACAGGACATCTGCCAAGGAGCCAATGCTTCCATCCTCATTCTGATCCAGATCTGGGCAGAAACCATATTGCTCCACAGCCACCTCCATAGCTCTTTCCTTGGAAATCGGAGTTGGAAGTTCAAACTCCAATTCATCGTGGCTCATGGCGGCAGGGATGGCACCATGTTGCTCGAACCAGTATTTCGCCACTGCCATCAGGTCCGGTGTGTCGGGACACTCATTCCAATTTCCAAAGGGCAGGTAGGCGAAGATCTCCCAGGGGTTCTTTACCGGAATTTTAGCCAGAATGAGCGGATATGTCATTCCGGTATCATCGTTCCAATAGTTTGCGAAGCGGTCGTTGGGTTCTCCGCCCTCCATCTCGCCCAGGACTTCCTCATCCCAGTCCAGATCATCGTCCTCGGCTTCTTCCTTGCGCTGGCCGGTCAATTCCTCCAAAATCGCCTTTCCGTCCTTAACAGGAGCGGAGAGCATCTTCTTCCGGTACTCCTCTACCGTTTTGAGGTCAAATTCATAGCAGTCCGCATCATGCTCCGGGTCGGCGTTCATTACCAGACATTCCAACAGCGTTTCATCATCCGCCTGGATAAGTACGGGAACAAAGCCCTCCCGTACCCCCAGCCGCCGGGCGTAGCTGTATGCTGACATGATGGGATCATCATCTGCCATGGATGGGAAATAGGTACACTCGCAGTCCAGATACTCCATGATGGCATGAGCCACTTCGGAAGGCTCCAGCGTGTCCTCGTCGAAGTCCTGTCCCTGCCAGTTTTCAAAGCGTTCCTCAATCACTTGAGCCATGGTCTGATAGTATTTCTCATCAAATGGGATGAATAAGTATGCCTCCTGTTGAAATTCATTGGAGTGGTATCGGGACGGACCAAAATATTTCAGGGCATAGTCATCAATGTCGGCAGGATAGTAGGGGCTGTCGCCCTCTCCGTAGTAATAGCCTGCAAAGGCACGGCCTTGCTGATTGAACAGCACAAAGAACAGACAGCCGTCCAGCTCATCCCGGATAAACTCCCTCAGATCCACATTGGCAGGATCAGCTTTGACCTGTTTGGTCACTTCGCTGTATTCTTTCAAGAAGTCCTCGCCCATCAGGTCGTGCTCCATACACCAGCGCAGGTAGATGGCCATGTGGTTATAAGCATTGATGGGGTCAATAGGCAGTTCCTTCTCCTCAATGCTCTCGATATGATAGGAAGCATCGTCCATCTCACCGTCAAAATCATCATTGGAAAGGGTGCCACGGGTGATTGCATCCTGGCGGGTGGGGTTCACCACAAAGCTGATCCCCGCCATCTTGTCCAGCAGAGCGTCTACATCATGTTCCAGTTTATAGTCCAACTCGTCCTCATAAAGCGGAATGACCTGATAGAAGTTGACCTCCTCGCCGCCCGGCAGAGTGCAGACCTCGCTGCCATCCTCCGTACCCTGAGGACCGATCAGGGTAGCAGTACACAGTTTGGTGTTTTCTGCAAATGGTCTCCTTGTTCTCCACTGTATGACCATGCCCCAACCAGCTGTCACAGTTGATAGGCAGACGGGCCAAGGATTTCAGCAGGCGGATGGGCCAGTACCACTTTTCGTCTTTCATGGACTCCTGATCCAGCTTCCAGTCCGCAGGCAGGGCAATGGCCAGCTCCGCCCGCTCCAGCTTATATTCCGCCAGTTCCTCCGGCACATTCATCCGGTGAGCGCCCATGCCCATCGTAACCAGCGTGCAATAGTCCCGCTCCTCAGTGGGCGGCACGATGCAGATGTCCACATGGATGTCCGGGGAGACCAACTCGTGGAACACATTCTCGACCTTGCCGAAATGCTGCTGGATGTGCCCCTCGACGGCTTCCATCTCCTCCTCGGTGTAGACTTCGGGATTACTGAATTCTTCCTCATCCTGCTTGTCATCATTGTCCGAGTGGTCGCAGCTGTCATCCTCTGGATCTCCCTTTATAGGCTCGTAACCAATCTTCAGGGTCATCTGTTCTTCCGGCAGGGAGACGCCGGGGCTGCGGGTGATGGTGTGCTTATCGTCCGCAGAAAAACCGATGGTCTCGCCGTCTTGCAGCGTCACATCACACGCCAGCACATAGGAGGCAAGGCTTGCCAAAAAGTCCCGCAGTTCCTCCGGCTCAGCGTCGGTGTTCAACACCTCCATTTCCTCCTTGCCAAACACATCCATGCCGTAGGTGTAGCCGTTTAGGCCCCCCTCGCTCCGGTACAGGCCGAACCAAACCCAGTTGAAGATGGGCAGTTCGTCCTTTTTGAGCATATCGGCAAGGCCCTCATAGAAACGAGGCTCAAATACCACGCCGCTGGTGTAGACACCGGTGGCGTATTTCTGCTTGCAGCACACTGCCATCGCCTTGGTGAACAGCTTACCTCGTTCCAGCAGTTTTTCCTCCTCGCCCAACACAGCCACCATGATATGGGCCTTGTGCGCTTTGGCCACTTCTACGGCCTCTGGCCACATATAGTTGTTTTCGGCGTTGATCTCTGCTTCATTGTCAGGGATGTGACCGTGGAATAGTGTCACAATCAGCATCATATTGCCGACCCGCATTACCACAGCGTCATCGCTGTTCTCAACATCTTCGTCGCCCTCAGCCGGCTCATCGTCCACGATACCCCATTCTTCCCGTAGATTCCGGATCAACTGCTCCTTGTCCCATTCCGCTTTGGAGAGGAGCACAGACCCGGCAAAGGAACCCTTATGGTCGGTTTCCTCCTCGTCGGCGTCATCTTCAAGATCCTCTGCATCTTCATCCGGATCATAGAGGGATTCATGCTCCAGTCCGCGGATAAATTCCTCAAAGCTGTCTGCCAGATGGGTAATTTTATAGTCATTTTCCTGATCCACATGGACTACCGCAGGCTCTCCCTGAGGGCCGCAAGCTCGGTAGTCCAGGAAAATCATATCGTGTCCGGCGCTTGGACAGTCACAGATGGCCACGCCGATGGCAGGATACTCCCACTCATCGATCATAAACTGGCTGCCAAGCTCTCCACAGAGGGAGCAGCTCTTTTCCCGTCCGATTCCGAAAATGCCGGTGATGGCCACATGGTCATCTGCCCAGCAGGTAGGTTCATCGCAGGGATAGCAGGTGTTCACCGGAATGCCGCCGTTGTGCTGCTTCATCAGCCAGATGTAGGCGGCGGGCAGCTTGTAGCCCAGTTCCTCCTCCACGCTGGCAATCAGCTCATCGGAAGGCGGCTCACTGACATATTCTTTCAGTGCATACCAATTATCATCCCAGAAGTTGGTGAGGTCGAAACCCTCAAATGGGGTATCACCGGGCACGAATTTGGCCTTCTTCTTCCGGCTGCGCTGGCGTTTCCGGATCTCCGCCTTACACTCCCGAATTACCGCCGGAGCATTTTCATCCTCCGGGTCCAGCTCTGCCCACCGCTGGGCGTAGGGAATGGCCTTTTCCTCCTGACCATAGAGATACTGATAGCCGTAGGCCATCCGCATATTCCACTCCGCCTTGTCCTGACCTTCCTCCCGGACGGACTCCAGCACCTCAATGGCCCTCTGGAGGGCTTTGTCTCCCTTGGATTTCAAAGTACCTTCGTCATGGTCCCCGATGATGGCGTAGTTCTCCAGTGCACGGGCCAGGGCGTAGGCGGTGCGGTAGTTCCTCCAGTTCTCCGGGATGGCATTCAGTGCCTGGATACAGCGGGTGTACTCGTCTTCGGCGTTCCACTGCTCCAGCTGAGCGAAGAATGCTTCGGCGTTCTGTTGGGTATAAGGAATATAGTCCATGCCCGTAAGCGTTTCATTCAACTCGTCATCCTGATTCTTAGTTTCTGGCCCATCATCTTGTTGCTTTAGGGGTACAGAACCTGCTTCACGGCGGAAGGTGTGGAAGATGGCCCAGGGGATGTCCGTGCCTTCAAAGAACTCTTTCGCCATGTTCAGCGCCTCTTGGATGTCCCAGGCGATGAAGTCCACATAGCCGCAGTAGAGGCCGGTTGCCCCGCCGGTGAGAGTGAGCACTTCCGATCCTTCATCAGTGGTAAACACTTCTTCCAGCTTGTCCCGGAAGTCAAAGATCTTCTGGGTTCCTTCTTCCTCCCGCAGGGTATCCAGGGGATAGCAGAAGAAGCCCGCTACCGTGCCGTCGGCATGGAGATCATCCATGAAGTCATTGTCGGCATTCAGATAGCCGTTGATGAGCGGCACACAGCAGGTGGAACCCACCATGGTATCCAACCGCCAATCGGCGTCGGGATCTTCATTGGGTTCCATTTTGTAGCCAAGATAGCTCTCCAGATAGGCATTTGGATCAGTGGAGAGCTCCAGGCCCTGCTCCCGCAGTTTGTCGGGCAGCTGGGACAGGAGGAAGGACGGCTCTGCCTTGGGTTCCTCCAGCACATCAAAGCTGTCTATGTATCTCATGTGGGAGATCTCGCCCAGCACTTGGTCGGTGAGGGTGGTGAGCATCCACCAGACCCGGCCTTCCGCCTCCCGGAGCATAGGCAGCAGCTTTTCACAGTAGGCGGAGATGTTGAAACTGTTTTCGCCCTGTTCCTCCAGCCAGATCTGCACATCCTCACCGGAGATGTCCCAGCCATTCTCAGTACGCAGACCGATATTCTGGGAGGGCTGACGGCCCACAAGGATGTTCCAGTGCTCCAGCACCTCCTTTGGGGCGTGTTTCTGGAAGTAGACCAGCTCAAACAGCTTGACTTTATTCCCCTCTGGGGTGAGGATCAGTTCATGCTTTTCGCCGTTGAAGCCCATCTCGAAGGAGATCTCGTCAAACGCCTGGTTCAAAGCCCCTTCCATTTGGGCCACGAGTTCTGCACCGCGGGTGTGATCCTTGTCGTCATCCATCATCTGGCGCAATTCTGCTTCCATCTCGGCAAAGGTTTCCCACCAGTTCTCTGTCCGCTCCCGGAAGCACTCCCAGAACTGCGGCAGAGAAATACCCTGCTTGCACCGGTCGATAAACTCTTTGGTGTCATCGTCACCAGGGCGGACTTCCAATGCCTTTTCAAAATATCGCAGAGCCCGGCCCTCCTGATCCAGATAAAAGTAGGAGTAACCCATGCGGAAGTTCCAGTAATAATCGTCCTCGAAGTATTCCTCATGGGGCTTTAGCAGAGCGAGGGCCTTTTTGAGCATTTCTTTGCAAGTTGGCTTATGTGGGTCTGCCAGATTGTTATAGGCACGGGCTAACTCACTGTCCATCTCAGGGGTACGCTCCTCGGCGGGGATGGCCTCCAGCGCATCAATAATTTTATGTTGTTTGCTCTCCTCATGCCACTTCTGGCACTGCTTCAAAATGTCCATATCAGGGTCCTCCTCGTCCTCATCCGGTTTCCAGTCTTTGATCTGCTGGAACACGCCATTTTCATCCCGCTCAAAGGCGCAGGGAGCGGGGGTGTTCAGCAAAGGGATGATGTCGGGATCGTCATTGCAGATCGTGTTCAGCTTGTAGATCCCGGCGTTGTTAGGGTCGTCCATGTACTCGTCGCTCTCATCACCGGCGGTAAAGCGCCAGCCGCTGTCCCAGCCGCCGTCCGGCTCCTCCCGGTAGCAGTAGCCAATCTTGCGGCCCTCTACTGTGATGCGGTTGGTGGCGATGCAGCCATCGGCACCCTTCCAGTCAGGGAGCAGAGATTTCACATCCTCCGCTTTCACATGGTAGTCCCGGTTGCGGCCAGCGGCCTCGTACAGTTCCTTCCGCAGCGCCTCCACATCCCGAGCCATCTCCTGGATCTCCTCGTTGTCCATCATCTCACTGAGGTCATATTCCAGCGGATTCTGGGCAAAATCCGCCAGTGCCTTGTTCATGGCGTCATGCTCCTCTGGCGTGACGGTGATGCGGATGCGGCGGGCAGGGGTGTTGTACTCGTCCAGATCCTGAAGGTTTACACTGCCGCTGACGCTGCACTCCAGCAGGATGGCGGCCAGATCAGTGACCACATCAATGGCGAAGTGGAAGTCCATCTCCACGCCATCGGAGTGTGTAAACTCCAGATACTCCACGGTCTGGTGGAAGTTCCAGTTCTGCTTGTCCAGCCCGATCTTGGTGAAGATCTCGCTGAGGGGGATCTCCTCCTTCTTCTGATCTACTAAAAAGGCCACAAGGTTCAGGCTGTCATCCGAGCCTCCGATAAAGTTGCCCCAGTATTTTTTGATATACATCTTTCACACCTCCTGATTATTCCGGCCACTCATCACCGTTGCAACGGCTGATGAAGTCATAGTGCAGACTCTCAAAATAGTCGTTGGGATAGGATTCACCGTCCTGATGAAGCTCCAGCCCCTCCAGATCCATCATTTTATTGATATATGCAAGGGTATCGTGGATACCCGCAATATGTTCGTCCTGAAGCATCTCAGCCAGCACACCTTTCTGCTCCGGGGTCAGTGCGGCGAGAAGTTCATTTTTCGCCTTGTTGTCCTCTGTCTTAGGAAAGCCATCGCCCTTGACCCACAGGGCTGTCATGCTGTCTTTCCGCTCCACAAGGCCGTCAATAAATGCTTTATACAGTTCCAGTTCCTTACTCATGTTAAATCCTCCATTCCCAAGTAATTTATTTCCGGATTAAACGCCCATCTTCACCCGGATAATGGGCCGGTAAAAGTCATAATCTCCGTTTAGTTCATTGTCCTCCTGCACTTCCGGCTTACAGTGGGGCGAACAGGGTAGGAAACCGAGAAATGGACCCAGCCCGCCGCAGATATTGCACCCGCCGTCACCACCGCAGGTGGTAAGCCTATCAGCCTGCACCACTTCCCGCATATAGGGATCGTAGGCGATGGACAGGCCGAAGAAATTGGGTTCCTCCATGTCGTAGGACCTGTTCTCGTCCTCATCCATGTCCTCAAACCAGTGCAGACGCATGGAGTAGTCTAACCCATCTCCCCATGAAAACAGGGTCCGACACCCGCCGCCACACAGGTAGGCCCACTCGTCCGCCGTGGGCAGGGAGAAGCCCCTGTTTTCCAGCATGGCAAGAAGCGCATCGTAGTCTGTGCGGTTATAGATACAGATCTGAAAGCCCTTTTCCGTCCGCTCAATGCGGGCCGACTGATGCAAGGTAAGACTGCTGCTGTCACTCCAGGCAAAATCACGGAACTCCTTCAGCCAGTCAGGGTGGGCGGTCAGCCTGGGATCGTCCATCTTGACTGGCTCCCAGCAGAGTTCCTCCAGCTCCCGACCCACCAGCATGGGGCCAATGGCCGCCTGCCGAACGGGAGCCATGCTTTCCCGAATCATCTCCTCCGGGTTCTGCGGTTCCATTTCCCATTCCCGGAACAGATACTCCAATTCCTCCCGGCTCTCCTGATTCAGTCCCACGGCAAACCGTTCCCAGCCCAGGGTAACGGTATCACCGGGGACAAAGACAAACTCCCGGCCATCTTTCTCGAAGATGCCGGTGGTGCAGCTCTGGCACCAGCGTTCAAAGGTATGTAGACCGAGAAAGGTCATATCATAACGAGCAGCCAGGTTCTCCATCAGCGCCTGCTTCTCGATGTTTTCCATTTGATTGAATTGGGTGCGGAATAGTCTTTCGTTCATAACAAGTCCTCCTACAGCCTATCCAGGTTTTCCTGTAAATCGCCCTGCATCAAGTGCTGGGCAATGGCTTGGTTCAGTGGCTTATGGGGGTGATAGGCTGCCTGCTCTACATCGTGGAGGCACTCCGCCATCAATACCTCCGGAGAAATGCCTTCCCGTTTGCCATAAAGATGGCCGAAGGCATAGCACACAGACTTTAGAAAGTCGAAAATATAGTCGTGATTTCCACGCATACTGGGCAGGTCGTTGAACGAGCCCATACCTCCGTATGCCCGAAGATGGTGGGCAACCTCCCGCCGCTGGTTCCAGTCCTGAATGTCCCGCTCCAACCAGTCGATCCAGTTTTGGAACTCTGGATGGTCTGCCAGAAGGATGGAGCGCAGACAGGTCAGAGCCTCGGTATAAATATCAGACTGTTTCATTGGCCATCGCTCCCCCAAATACCTCCATAGAGCACACCATCTTTTCCAAGGAACAACATCCGGCTGCGAAGCAGGCTGCACTGCTCCACAGCGACCTTGTTTCCGTCACAGGTGGGAATAGCCTCCTGTTTTTTCCCAAGGTGATCACCATGAGCGGTAAGGAAGTAGAATTTATCCCGTTGCTGGTATCCGCCTTGAAACAGGAAGGTATTGCCGGACGGGGCAACAGAAAAAGCTCCGCTTCCTTCGATTGGCAGTTCAAATACAAAGTCCTCTTTGAAGTTCGTCCGCACCAGCCGGAATTCATCGTAATAATAAAACCACAGGTTTTCTTCTTCGTCCAGGCTGATGGCGTAGCAGTCATAGATGGAATAGTTCTCATTCTTCCAGAGAGGAGTTCCCTCCGATGTCCATGCAATCAGGCCGCAAGCACCCAGAGGTTCATCCCAACCGTAATTACCAAATACACCTTCGTCAAAGTAGCTGGTAATGATGGTGCCATCTTTTTACCACGCAGTCTTGAATGCCATCCCCAGGCAGAAACGGGACAGCACAGCTCCGTCCCGGCTGACGATCCAGGCGTTCTGGTCGGGGCCGTTTTCCCGATAGGCGCATCTTGCCCCCAGCAGGAGGAAGTGGTCACCTGCGGGCCGCAAATAATGGAACTGGAACTTCAAGAGGCCAAGAGGAAACAGCGTCGTTTCCAGCACCCGCTGTTCCGCCCAATCCAGCTGGATTTCCACTGCGGTATAGGTGGAAGGAGTGCTGAGCCAGTCCTTACCCTGTGTTTCGGACGGCTGTTCCATGAGAAGATAGACTTTTCCATCCCTTTCCGTGAAAAAAGTCTGTCACTTCTGTGCCCTCCAGATGTTTTTCCCGGCGCAGCTGGTCCAGGTCAATGATGGAGAACAACGGCAGATTTTTGGCTTTTTATAGGTTTGTTCATAGTGTCTCCTCCTGCCTACTTTAACGCTCCATCATAGGTGTGGCTTTCCCAGGCGGCCTCAAATTCCGCCTGCTCTATGACGCAGGCGTGGAACTCCTCACCCCAGACATGGGCGTTCAATTCCTCCACGGTGGGGATCGGCGTGATCTCGATGGCGCCGTCGTAAAGGTCAGGGATATTGCGGGTGCGGCCATCTGCAAAGATGTCAATGGAGCGGAGGGCCAGCCGCTCATTTTCTGTATCCACTTCATAGAGGATCACCGACGGTTCTCCCTCCGGTGCGTCCTCCCAAAAAAGCTTGATGTACTCCATCATTCCATTTCCCTCATTTGAACCAATGCCACCCCGTCATGGTGCCGGTTACCTCATCTATCTGTATTGCAATATCATAATTGCCGCGACAGCCCAGCAAGGCCGCGAGATGATCGTTTTCCATAATCAAATCATAAAACTCAACCGCTATGTCTTGGAATTCCTTCGGAATTTCCAGTGCAGAGAAGAAATCCACTGATTGAGCATTTTGGAAAAATTCAATGGCCGTTTTACTGCATTTTACTATAATCCCTGTTTGAGTGGTCAAATCTTTCATGCTTTCGCAACCTCGCTCATGTTCAGATACATCCCCATCGTTTTTTCATTGTCACAGGCCGCCCGGATCATTTTGGACAGCAGCATCAAATCGTCGATGTATTGGGAGTACACGCAGAACACATCCTCGTCAGAGTCGAAGTGAAACAGATCCACGCCGCTGTTATTTTCCTCGAACTCCTGGATCACGCCCCGGACCAGCCGCTCCCAGTCTCCGCTGCTTCCAGTCAGTCCCAGCCGACGGAATACTTCCGTCCGGAATCCATTGTTGATTTTCAGCAGAAGGGAGAGCGCATAGGGGTGGTGGGGAATGAGAAAGAATGGCGCAATCTGCTCCGGCTTCACCCAGATTTTGAAAGGCGGACGCGGATCGGGTATCCAGGGCAGCATCTCCCACTGGTCGTCCGGTCTGTTTCCGTATTGGGAAAAGTCTTTCATAGTGTTCTCCTTTGTTCTGTCACATTTTTAATCCTGTTCTTGATAACTGGCTTCAATGTCGATGAACCGCACATACACGGCGCAGACTTCGCCCTTTGCGTCATACCCAAAGTAGACGGGATAGTAGCCGTCACCCCAGCCAGAGGCAAAGATGGGCAGGTTGCAGTCCGTGTCCGGCACTGTCCAGTTGAGCCAGTCGCCGCAGTCCCCCCTGATATTTGGGGTGGGCTTGGGCGTTTTCCTCCAGTAAGTCGCAGAACAGGTCGTTGTAGGGGTCGATGTCCGGGTCCTCCTCCAGCCGCTTGGCCCAGTATGTTTTGAAAGCCGCCTGGGTCTGGATGTCTGCAATACACCCCATTCCGGCATCTACGCCGAAACCGAAGTAGTCATCATCTCCCAGTGCCGCGTCCAGATTCTCGTTGCCCACCATGCCCAGCTCATGGCGGACAGGCTTTTCCCGGCTGACCTCCACCTTGACGCAGGCGTAGCGGTCGCCGTATTGTTCGCTGGGTACCACGCAGATTTTCACGGGATAAGTTCCGGCGGGGATCGTTTGAAGGAACGGCAGAGTGTCCTCCAGTTCCACCAGCGGATCACAGGCGAAGATCTGCCCGGTGGGGAAATGGACGACACCGATGTCCAGTACATCCACCGCCATGTTCCCAATCACTTTCTCTGTGAAATGGGCCTCCAAGTCATCTTTACAGGTCAATTTATCCTTGATTGCTTCGTATTTGTTCAACCATTCAGTTGTAGGCATATCAGTTTCCTCCTGTTGGTTCTGTTTTTTGATATACGCGCTCTTAGAGCCGTCCCAGTAGCAGTTCACACATCGGCCATTCTGGAAATGATGGTCACAATTCGGGTAGCCATAGAGAACATGGGCACATTCCGGGCACAGCCCCATCATCTGTGAGGAGCCTTTGAAAAACAGGCTTCCGCACTCATCACAAAGGGCCAGTTCTTTTTCTGCCATAGGGTTCACCAGTCCCGTTCCCGGATGGCCTCCTCGGTGTCAATAGGAATGCCAAACCACTCCAGAATGTAGGCCACGGTTGCCGCGATACATTCCCGTGCCACCGTTTCGATCTCGCTGTCGTGCTCGTCAAACTCCTCCTGGAGATCATTGATGCCGCAGACCGCCTCGTCCAGCGTTTCCTGCACCACTTCGGTGTCGGTTTCGCCGCTCTCCAACAGGTCGATGACCTTCTGAAGCTCGTCTTTTACCTTGTCCACCAGAAAAGTGGGATAGTAATTGTCCTGATACATCTCGTCCAGCAGTTTGTAATTGGGGTCAAATGTTTTCATAGGGATTGCTCCTTTCTTCGTGCTCGGCAGTCATGCTCAACTCGATCTCATCGTCGCTGTAAACTAAGTAGAGTCCATGAGGAGCCTTTCTATCGAAATGCAGTTCAATGTCACAATATTTGAGGATCAAAGGTTTCCCGCTGCTTCTCATGGTGGAAACGGCATCGGGATTCCCGAAGATTTCTATGACCTCATCCTGTGACATTCCGAATTTCAGCGGTGAAATATCCCACGGATTCTGCAATATTTGATTGCGCCAAATCGTAAAGTCCTGTTTCATCGTTTTCCGTCCAGTGCCTCCACAGTTTTCATGGCAGCGGAATCAAATTTGCACTGCCGCAGTTCCCGTTCGATCAGGGCAAACACATCGGGAAAGCACTCAATCTCATCCTGATACTCATATTTCGCATACAGTTTCCCATACTCGGAGATCCAAACTTCTGCCGGGTAGTAGTAGCCAATATGACCGATAGGCTGGCATTTTTCACCGACAGCCTGTTCAATCTCTGCCAGTTCACAGCCGGACATATCCCGAAAATAGGCTTCTTCCAAATGGTTTTTGATCCCGTTGACCAGGTAAGGAAACAGAGCGAATTGGAAGTCAGCCGCCCAGTTCAGTTTTTTCTGCTCCAGATACCACTCACAGCACAGGCCGAAATACTTGCGGTAAAACCGCTGGGTAGTCTTCATCATAGGGACACCATGATCGGCGTAATACTTCTCCGCAATGGAAATGTCCACTTTTCGCCCTTCCTGCCATCCGGCGTACTCCATCAGCTGCTTGACCTTGCTTTTGAGATCGCCGGAGATGGGGATGCGTTCTTTGATCATGGTCTCACCTCTCATTCGTAAGCTGATCCTGCACCTCTTTGGGCAGGTCATTCCACAAAATATCGTATGTAAAATCCCGAATCTCCGGGTAACACTCCCGTGCGGTCTTTTCCGCAATATCTCTATTCAGGTAGTGCATCTCTTGGTGGAAAAACCAGTTGAGTTTTTCCATCAGCCGATAGAGTCGGATCTGTTCTTCTTGGGTCATGGGATTGCTCCTCCTATTTCAACTTTAGCACAAATCCCCAGATGCTCACCACGATCAGGAGGACACCCAGCAGGAAGAACACCACACGCCGGTATCCTCTGCTGTGGCGGTGGGCATCCCGCGTACCGGTAGGGTCGCACATCCAGTTCCAATTCAGAATTGAGCCAGCCACGGACACAATGCCCATGATCAAAGTCACCCACTCCCAGTGTGCCTGTAAAAAAGCTGTGATCTGCTCGCTGTTCATTTAAGTTTCCTCCTCGCCTTCGTCGTCGCGTATCACCTCATACCATGCTCCATCTTCACTGCGCATCTGCATGGTTCCGTAAGGTAGATTCAGAAATCGGACAATATCCGGGTCGATGCGGCAGATGTCCCGGATATCATAGAAGCCGCAGTGCGACTCGTAGTATTCATCACCTTCGCCGTACACATCGCCCTCATCCCCGGAGTAGAAGGCCCAACCGCTCTCCCAACCCATATCCTCGCGCTCGGGGAACAGCCGGTCCATAATCTGCACCTTGCACCCATCCTGGGCGACGCGGTCGGAAGCGTAGCAGAACAGAGGGCCGTCCCAGTCAGGAATGACAGCCGGTTTCCCTTCCGCTGCCCGTGCCACCCGCTCCTCGGGGTCATCTGCAAATTCCGATTCCATATACTGTTGATACCGCTCATCCAACAGCTGCTCCACACTCTGACGGATTTCTTCGGTATATGGCAGAAGTAGGTAGGCCGCGTCTTTTTCCGCAATACTGTTCCAGACGCGGTCTTTGAGCCTGGCCAAGACGATATTCCGGCAGTCCCGGAGGTAGACATAGGGGTTAGAACGGTTGTCCTGGGCGTACCACTGGGCAAAGCCAGAGCCTCTCCGGTCAAAGAACTGAGTAGACAATTTCCCATCCAGATTATCCAGGATGAACACCCGTAGATCAGGCCCCTTTCCGGCCCGAACCGCCTTCACCACCTCCCGATGCCGGGAGAGGAATGGGTTACTCATTTGGCCTCGTTTCATAGCCCACCCCAGGAAGAAGGCCATCCGATTGCAGGCATCCAATTCATCTACTGGCAGGTGAAGCGCCCGGATTTTCTTGATCTGCTCTGCGGCGTTGTCCATCTCCGCCGGGTCGTAGCTGATTTTCTCCCCGTCTGTGACCACATTGAGCCGGTGCGGATTGATGACCTCCAAGCTCTCGTCTGGGCAGAGGTCCAGCAGGGCGTCCGAGCCGTGCTCCAACTTGTATTGGATCTCCTCCCGATAGAGGGGAATCACCTGATAGAAGTTGACTTCGTCCCCGTCCGGCAGGCGGCAGAAAAAGGAGTCCGTCCCAAACACACCAGGGCAGAGTAGGATCTCACCACGCAGCTCCGTGTTCTCCGCGAAGGGGATGCCATCCTCACCCTCATCCAGTGTAGTCCTGGATTCCAGCCCTACCTCCGGGTCCTCCATGGCGAAGTGGGCGGTGGCCAGCATCATCCGGATGGGCCAGCTCCACCGCTCCTCCCGGCAGTCCGCCTTTGTCAGCCTCCAGTCTCGGGGCAGGTTGATGAGCAGCTCCGCCCGTTCCAGTTTTTCCTCCCGACGCTCCTCCGGGAAACCCATCCGATGCCGGCTCAGGCCCACAGTAACCAGGGTGTAGTAGTCATGATCCAGCCGGGGCGGGATGACGGCGATCTCCAACGGGTAATCTGGGTCGCTGTTGTCTGTGAGGAGCTGGGTATAGACACCGAACTGCTGGTCGATATGTACTTTCACATGGCCGAGGATGTCATTGTCGGCAGGGGGAATGGTCTCCCGCCGGATAATCTCCTCCCGCTCATTCCAATCCAGTTCCAAGGAATTTCCCTCCTCCAGATACTCCTCGCAGTCCCGCACCAGCTTTTGGGCGTCCGGGTCATCCGGGGCCAGAGCCAGCCATCGTTTTGCGTATTCACAAGCGGTGGTTGCTGAACTATATGCCATCAGGCAGGAGTAGCCCATCCGGGCGTTCCAGTAGGGATCGTTCTCACCCTGGGTGCGGACGGACTCCAGCAGTCGGATGGCGTGCTGGATGAGATTTCCGTCCACTTCACTGTCGGTTCCGTGCTCTCCATGATCTCCCAGGACCGCCAGATTGCTGTAAGCCCGACTCAACTTGACGGTTAGCAAATAATCTCGCTCCTGCTCCGGGATAGCCTCGATGGCCTCAATACATCGTGAGAACTCGTCCGCATCATTCCACTCCTCAATCTGCTCCAGCAGTTTTGTTTCTTCTGTCTGATTCATCATTTCACCGCCTTTTCTGTGTCATCCTTTGCCTTTTTTAAAGTGTCCGCTGCCTCGCCAGGTGTTGACCACACAGGTGAAGATCTGGCCGCAGTGCTTGCACCTAATCATGTGAGCCATAATTTCGTCTGCCCAGCCATCCTCTGTCTTTACCTTCTCCAGTGGGCAGGTGGATTCCTCTTGCATCAGTTCAAATTCCCCTCCGACACCAACTGCTGAATGTAAGCAATACAGGCCAGATAGTCCTTTGGGGCGTCAAATTTTCTCCATGTTTGAATGTTCGGCAGTGCTCGCACACAGTGGACGCCTCCTTACGCAAATACCTGCTGGTATTTCTCTTTTCATACTGTGCGACTTTTTCAGGTCTGCTGGTGCTGCATGGATACGATCTGGCGGTCCGAGCAGAACTCCACATAGAGCGTGCCCTCCGCACAGTCAAACACCGTATCCCACTGGATTTGGGCCAGATACTTCATGGGCTTGCCGCAGTGAGGACAGGTAGTATATTCCGCGTCCTGCACCCAATTGGCAAAGCCGCCGATGGTATTCACATCCTGACAGGCCGCACCGTAAAACAGGGACACAGGCGCTTCGCCCAGCACAAAGGGATTTTCCGTGAGGGCCTTGTACTCCTCGGGACTGACATAGCAATCCGTCTTCTCCGCGCCGTCAAAGAGTTCGGAGGGAAAGACCTCCACGCCGCCATCCAGAGCGAACCGGTTGAAGGCGGGGCCTTTGAGGAATCCCACGCAGCTGGGGCAGCAGGTGGCAGTCAGGATACCATCCAGCCCCAGGAACCGGAGCCGCTCATCCCGGCCATCCAGCACCAAAATATCCACCATCCGCCCGCCGCAGTGGGGACAGGTGTCCTCCCGTGCTCGGCCAATGCGGACGGGAGATTTCTCGCCAGTGGTTCCCTTGACCATAGGATAGCAGGTATCGAAGCCCAGTCGGATTCTCTGGCCCTCCTTGTCGAAGGTCCAGCCTCCGATCTGCGCATAGCTGGATGGATCTACATAGAGACCCTTACGCCAGGGCCGGGGATTTCGCTCCAGCTCCAGCAGAGTCTCCATTGCCTTGTCATCTCCTTGCATAGCAAGGCAACTCATCAGGTTGGAGGCCGCGCTGGAATATTCTGCGGACAACAGCGCATGGATCAGACCATCCCGCACATCGGCGGGAGCATGATAATAGATCTCACAGGGCCAGAACACCTCTGCGGCCAGTGCCACTCGCTGAATCTCCGGGGTGATGGCATCATGGTAGCCAAGCAGCTGCCAAAAGTCGGCGAACTCTGGGTCCTCCATATCAGCCAGCCTCTGGATGTTCTGTATCAAGTTTCTTTGTTTTTCGACAATTTGTTCCGGCGTCCAGGCCAGAGCAGCTTGCCGTTCTTGCTCGCACTTACATTTCCAACACAATCCCTCATAACCCAATGGGGTTCCACAGCTGGGGCAGGTATATTTCAGACTCATGTTCTCATACTCCTTTCAGGCAATAAAAAAGCCCCACGCCGCACTGTCATAAAGACAGGCTGACGCAGGACATGAAGAAGCCGCGTTGAAGGAGCCGCATCCACCAGCAGATGTAGTTTCTTCAACAACCAAAATATTTTTTCGTATCTTAAAGCAGCAAATTGCTGTTCAATATATTTGTTCATAGCGGCACCATTTGTTCTGAGCGTAGTTTTATATCTTATTATATCACAGCACCCCTTCAATGAAAATATTTTGTTGGAAATGCTAATGAAAAATTTTTGTGAATTTGTTAAGGCGCAGGGGCTGTTATCTCCATAGTGTCTGGATGGATCAGAGTGATTACTTTTCCCTGATGCAAGGCATAGTTGACTGTCTGTGCTGTGCCTGAGCGCAGCTTTTTCTGATTATCAAACACACCGATAAGGTACTCTGCATGATCGACCATATAGTAATTCCTTTTTTTATAACTGGAAACATCCGCAGAATGTGAAATAACAATCGAATCGTTTGCGTTTTGGATCAGCTTTTTCAATCTATGTCTACTCTGATCCGGCCATTTAGAGTCATAACCGATGAAGGGAATTACAACGACAATTTTAATATCTTCGTATCCCGTTTGTGCCCTCAATATTAGAAGCTGTTCTCCAGCCCACATATCCACACCAAGAGCACCGCCGACAAAAAAAGTACGGACAAATTTCTCGTCATGAAGTATGCGAAACTGCTCCAGGAGACATTCTTTCAACTTTTGGCATAGAGGAGCTTCCTCATTATATCCAAAGCAAAATCTTGTTGGTCGGTGGCCGGTAATGGCACAGGCATACTGATTCATACAAATCACCCTTGATAACTGCCTTGATTACGCATATAAAGCAAAAATAACGCAAATAATAATGCGTATAAAGGTTGTATTATAAAATTATAACACAATACATACGAAGTATCAAGAATTGCTTTCTGCTATGCTAAAAGAGCAGAGAGGTGAGCGTATGGACGAAGAATTTATCCGCAATCGGATCACAGAATTGCGATTGAAAAAAGGTGTTTCAGAATATCAGATGAGCATGGAGTTAGGGCAGAACAGAAGCTATATTCAGGCGATTTCTTCCGGGCGTTCTATGCCGTCTATGAAGCAGTTTCTCAACATCTGTGAGTATTTTGAAATCACGCCGCTTCAATTTTTTGATGCACAGGAGAATAACCCTCAGCTTATCAAGAAGGCTTTGGACGGAATGAGAAAGATGTCAGATGACGATCTGATTATGCTGATTGGTTTTATAAGTCGCTTAAACACAGAAAACTAACGATAGGAGGCAGTAAGCGTCCCGTCGTTAGTTTTTTATTTTATGCGCAGCATATTGTGGCAAGCAATGCTTGTGGC
>VOFG01001484.1_pt1 | contig 48659 bp, 70 predicted proteins | sample 5384171 | NCBI WGS metagenome assembly VOFG01 (sample SAMN12384726, study PRJNA508395) | human gut metagenome | isolation source: healthy gut F | host: Homo sapiens
AAGATATCAGATGGTACCTCTCAGTGTGTCAGAAAGTACCATTCCGCAGGTCAGCCAGTACCATTCCGCAAGTCAGCCAGCACCATTCAAGGAGTTGGAAATCTCCCCATATTTTATTCATTCCTACACAGGCTTTCCGCTAATTACTATCCGAGTCACTGTGTATAATGAATAAACTCTGCCAACAGTTGAAATAGAACCTGCATTTACCTCAAACAGAGCCTGTATCCAAGATAAACAGAGCCTGTATTCAAGATAAACAGACCCTCTGTTTGATCAGAACACACTCTTCGCTTGATTGATCTGAAATAAGCCGGCAAGCTCGCCAACTTTCACCTCGGAGGCGAACAGACTTTAGCTCGGCGATGAATGAAGTTCAGCTCAGGGCTTACAAAATTTAGCCCGTATGTCAGGGCTGAAAGAACTGAAACCACCTGCCCCCTTTCAAAGTATGTCAGAGACGGGGTTGTAAAGCAGTGTTTTCAGCCGCTATCCCCTTCTGACAGGGAGCTTGCGGACGAAACTGAAAAAGCTGAATGCAGATTACAGGATAATAATAGCATAGAATAAAAGTCATACATCTTTCATTCAATTGTTGTACATCTCCGCCCCAAACGTTATACATCATCAACCTAACTGTAGTACTGAAACCCAGCAACTGAAGTACTTCTCACAACCAAGTCATGTACTATATATCACAACCCATACTTTGTGTCAGAAATCAAAAATAGTCATCTGCTGTTTACAAGTTTGTCAACCGCAACAAATATAACGATTTTATTAATCATAACTTATAAACAGTTCAAATTCAACCTATTTATAAGTCGTAACTTATAAAATCGCCCGAATAACAAAGCCGCAATCCATCTCTCCCGTATAAGAAGAGATGAGATTGCGGCTCACTATGGACTAAATAGCCGTAAAGCTATAAGGCTGATTTCAAATAAAATTACAGACCAAAAAGCTGCCTTGATCTTATCCACGTAGTCCAGTTTCTCCCATGTAAAGAGTTCTACTTCTACGGTCTTATTGCCCTCATAGCGGGGAGAAGAACGTTTTCGATACCACTTGCGGCTCACGTCCCATGTGGCCATAAGCGGCAGTTTCCTGATAGATCGGGTTACGAAGTTTCAGACGCTCTTCGATAGCTTTCGGACGAAGGTCGAACAACTGGTCGATTACACGGGCAATCTCGCCATCGGTCATATTCACGTGGCTACGCCCGTAAGTGTCCACGAAGATGTTGATCGGGCGTGCTACACCGATAGCATAGCTCACCTGTACAAGCATTTCGTCGGCAACACCTGCCGCAACCATATTCTTAGCAATGTGACGGGCAGCATAAGCGGCACTACGGTCCACCTTGCTGGGGTCTTTTCCGGAGAAAGCACCACCACCGTGAGCGCCTTTGCCACCGTAAGTATCCACAATAATCTTGCGGCCTGTCAGACCGGTATCTCCATGAGGACCACCGATCACGAACTTTCCGGTCGGATTGACATGATAGACGATCTGATCATTGAACAATGCCAGTACTTTATCATGATGGATAGAAGCAATGACACGGGGCATCAGGATTTCGATAACGTCACGACGGATGATAGACAACATCTCTTCGTCAGCTTTGAGCCTGTGCTTCGGCAGAGTCATCAGCCGGCTGAATAAACTCATCGTGTTGCGTAGAAACAACAATAGTATCAATACGGACAGGAGTTCCGTTGTCGTCATATTCAATCGTCACCTGGCTCTTGGCGTCCGGACGGAGGTAGGTCATCACCTTTCTTCGCGGCGGATATCAGCCAGCACCTGCAGAATGCGGTGTGCCAGATCAAGCGAAAGCGGCATATAGTTTGCAGTCTCGTTAGTTGCATAACCAAACATCATGCCCTGATCGCCCGCACCCTGTTCCATCGGGTCCTGACGCTCTACGCCACGGTTGATGTCGGGACTTTGCTCATGAATGGCAGAAAGCACACCGCAAGAGTTACTTTCGAACATGTACTCTCCTTTTAGTGTAACCGATTTTCATAATCACTTCACGTGCGATGAGCTGGAGGTCAACGTACGCTTTAGTTTTCACTTCACCCGCTAATACTACCTGTCCGGTAGTTACTAGTGTTTCGCAAGCTACTTTAGAACTGGGGTCGTAAGCCAACAGTTTGTCAAGCACGGCGTCCGATATTTGATCGGCTACCTTGTCGGGGTGTCCTTCCGACACCGATTCGGATGTAAATAAGTATCCCATCTTTTTAAATTAAAGATTATAAATTGAAAATTAAAATTGGGAAAATAAAGAGGGAGGAAGAGAGCCTTGCGGAAGCATTGCCGAAAAGGCGTCAACAAGACGTGTTTTAGCATTTTTTTCCGTGGTTGCAAAGCTGCTCAAATCTGTCCACACTTTCATTTCGGGGACAAAGATAGGTATTATTCGGAGATTATATTTATCTTTGGGCAATGTTTAACTTTACATATATACAGGAAATTGGTATGAGAACAATTACATTAATGCAATATGTATTTTCCATTATCCTTCTGGTCATCATCTTCCTCGTCATGGATTATTTCTGGAAAGGAGATGAATTTTCATGGACGTATGAGTTTGCAAAAGGAGGAATCGGCGGAACTATCATCTGCCTTCTGAACCGTCATTTATTCCTCCGCCATCCTAATCCTAAACAGAAAAAATATGATTATCAACAATAAATTAAGAACTCTTTTTGTACTGGCGCTTTATATAGGATTCACCATTGCCATTTACGCCATTGTATGCCACTTCCTGAAGATTGAGTTTCAGGATATTCACTTGTTATATGCAGTATTGGTGGGCTGTGTGGCTTATCTGCCGAGGTTTATCGCCGAAAAGAAAAGTAAAAAGTAAAAAGGATAAGCAAGGGGAAGAGAATGCTGTATTATTTTTCTATCTGCGCCAGCAGCACCTTCATTGCCTTTCCCAATACCGGATGCACCAGTTCGGGGGCAATCTCCGTTTAGGGGCGCATCACGAAGTCACGTTCCGCCATCAAAGGGTGGGGGAGGTTGAGTGCTGCTCCGGAAGGAGAAGTAACCGAAAGTATCAGATCATCATAAAGCAGCAGGTCTATATCAATCAGCCGGTCGCTATATACGCCACCGACAGACTTATGCGTACGTCCCAGTTCCCGTTCGATCTCCTGCGTCTTCTGCAGTACTTCCAGAGGCGACAGTTCCGTTTCTACACACGCCGCCGCATTCAAGAAACTATGCTCCGAATCGAATCCCCAAGGGGCAGTGATGTAAAAAGCAGACAGGGAAATGACTTTCCCTACCTGCTCCTCTATCTTTTGCACGGCAGTCCGGAGATTCTGTTCTTTATCTCCCAGATTAGTGCCGAGACTTATATACACTTTCGCCATTACCGGTCTATTCTACCTTAAACTCCCGCCTCCCTGTCCAAAGGAACAAAGAACTCTACTTTGCCACATTTCGGGCAGACGTATAAGTCGAATGCTTCGCGATTCTGGAATAACTCAAACAAGTTTCCAAAATGCCCGTGTTCATTCCTTCATGAAACTCATATTTTCCGGAATAAACCATCCTGACCTGACAACGCAGACAGTCGATAGACCGCCCGCTGTCATCACTCTCTTCCGCCGGAGTCATATCCAATATCTTATCGTGCGGAAAGGCTGTAATTACAGTTCCAGCAGATTTCAAAGCTATCTTCTACTTCTTCGTGGCATTTGGGACAGATTTTCATAGCGGTATCTTTTCGTTTATTTATCCAGAATCAGCATAACGGCATATGGAAGTTGGAAATCATCGAGTTGAAGCCACAGTAAATTCGTACGGCAGGGAAAATGAACTTATTTGTCCAACCTTCAAATTCTTTCAAATGGCCATCCGTACTGACACTGCACTCTCGATAGCACGCATCACGGACAGTTGTACCGACCGCACACACGTGTTTACCCTTATCCTTTGCCGTATTGACGTGTTCACAGCTTCCGCGTTCACGACCATCTGCTCGGAGTCCATCTTATGCTTCGTCAGATCTTCTACATCGATATCGCGGAAGTTGCCCAGACCGGCATGCAAGGTCAGAGAAAGCGAACTGGCAATACCCTTGATCTCCAGACGCTTCATCAGCTCACGGCTAAAGTGCAGGCTGGCTGTCGGAGCACAACCGCACCTTCGTTCTTGGCGAAGATAGACTGAAACGTTCGGCATCTTCCGGCTCTACAGGACGATTGATAATAGAATGGGGGAGGGGAGTCTCGCCCAAAGCATACAATGCCTTTTTAAATTCATCATGGTTCCGTCATAAAGGAAACGCAAGGTACGGCCGCGTGATGTCGTATTGTCGATCACTTCAGCCACCATCGAATCATCTTCACCAAAAATACAATTTATTACCGATACGGATTTTACGGGCAGGATCGACCAATACATCCCAAAGACGGAGTTCTTCGTTCAGCTCACGCAACAGGAATACTTCGATACGAGCCCCGTCTTCTCCTTATTACCATACAGACGTGCCGGGAATACCTTTGTATCGTTGAATATAAATACGTCTTTATCATCAAAGTAGTTCAAAACATCCTTGAACATCTTGTGTTCAATCTCTCCAGTACGACGGTGCAACACCATCAAGCGCGACTCATCTCTATACTTCGTAGGATGCAAAGCGATTTTATCCTCGGGTAACTTAAATTTGAATTGTGATAGCTTCATATCTATTCCTTATTACGTTAATTATTATCTTCGTCGTTTTCTATTTCCTGCCGGTCGATCCACTCTTTAAAGTGTTCGGGGTCCAGGCAATCTTCCAGACGGACATACCCCCACAGTGTGATGTGCGGATCAGTTCCGTCAGATGGGCCCGCTCTGAAGCGCTTCGCCGATGTCACGGGCCAGGGCACGGATATACGTCCCTTTGCTGCACACCACGCGGATTCGGATCGTCGGTTCCGGATCGTCCAGACGGCATTCCAACTCTATCTCATCAATAACAAGTTCTTCGCCTTTAGTTCCACCTCTTCGCCTTTACGTGCCAGCTCATAAGCGCGCTTGCCGTCCACCATGCAGGCGGAAAAGGCAGGGGGCACCTGCTCGATGGCACCAAGGAAGTGCGTCAGTGTTTCTTCCACCCTCCCGGGTGATATGTCCGGTAGGGTAGGTGGCATCTATTTCATGTTCCAGGTCGTACGAGGGAGTGGTAGCGCCCAGCCGGAGCGTGGCTACATATTCCTTGGTATGATACTGAAATTCTTCTATTCGTTTCGTAGCCTTGCCGGTGCAGAGGATCATCACTCCCGTGGCGAGAGGATCGAGCGTTCCGGCATGACCTACTTTCAGTTTTTTTCACCTATCCGGCGGCAGATATGATAGCGGACGTGTCCTACTACCTTAAATGATGTCCAGCCGAGAGGTTTATTGAAAAAAACAGTACTTCTCCTTTTTAAAATTCACGTTATAGAGTTATAAATAACGAGTTGTGAGTGGGAGTAAAATGACTCACGACTTACAACTGCGTAATAATTACTGCCAATCCCGCTATTGCACAATAGATGGCAAAGTAGATCAGTTTTCCTTTCTTCACAATATTAATCATCCACTTGCAGGCAAGACAACCGGCTACAAAAGCCGCCAGAAAGCCAACAATCAATGATAACGCAGGGATATCCCCCACTACATCTTCACCTTTCATCATCTTTACACTATCAAGCAACGCTTCCCCGAGAATGGGAGGGATCACCATCAGAAAAGAGAACTGCGCCAGTTTTGCCTTGTTATCTCCCAACAGAAGTCCCGTAGCAATAGTAGATCCCGAACGGGACAGCCCCGGCAACACCGCACAAGCCTGTGCCAGACCAATGATAAAGGCATCTTTCATCGAAATCTTATCCTTTTGGCGTGGCTTATAATAGTACGAGAATGACAGCAGGGCAGCAGTCAGCAACAGCATGCAGCCTACAATCATCAGTCCCGAACCGAAAATAGCTTCTACATAATCTTTAAAGAATACGCCTACAATACCAATAGGAATCATAGAAATCAGGATATTGATCACATAACGAGTCTCCTCGTTCATCTGGAACTTGAATAATCCTTTAAAAATCCAGTCAATCTCTTTCCACAGAATCACCAGCGTACTACATACGGTAGCTACATGCACGACAATCGTAAATGCCAGATTCTCTTCACCTTGTATCCCAAACAATGCCGACCCGATAGCCAAATGCCCACTGCTACTTACAGGCAAATACTCTGTCAATCCCTGAATCAATCCGAGGATCATTGCTTCCAACCAACTCATAATTTCTTTTTATTATTCTTTTGTTTTAGGTTTTACGCAACACTGCGTATATCATCGATATAAAGCCAAACAGGCAAACAACAGGTGCTACCTTGATTCTGCGTACACTGAAAATATCCGGTTCGAAAACCGTTTCGGACGACGTAGGTCCCGTCATCAATAGAAATCCGATAATGACAATCGCCATCCCTATCGCGAGCAAGATAAAGTTCACTTTATCGAAGGCAAATTTCTGTTTGTCAGACATAAAGCTTATTTTTGTTACAAGTTACTAAATTTCCAACTATATGTTATTCTCCTAAATATAATATAAGGTATTGGCTTTCATCCTCAGATATTTATTCATCGAGATGTAGGCACACAACCACGTTATCACAATTCCGAATACCAGCACGCTGCCGCAGACAATGAGCATCACTTCGGGGGTGATGACCTGAATCAGCTCCTGCTCGTACGTCACCGCCCAGTAGGCAGTTCCCATCAGAATGGCATCGGCAAGCATACCTGCCAATACGCCGCTCCACACGTTTTTCCGCAGGAAAGGTCCGCGGATAAAACTCCAGCTGGCCCCCACCAGCTTCATGGTATGAATGAGGAATCGCTTAGAGTAGATGGCAAGCCGTATCGTATTGTTAATCAGTGCAAAGGATATAAAGGTGAGCACCACCGCCAGCGCCAGCAGCACAAGGCTGATGTTCCGTATATTCTCATTGACGGCATCGATCAGCTCTTTCCGATAGAGCACATCCTGTATGTTGGTATTCCTCTTGATCTTCTTCTCTATCTTCGCGATACTGTCGGAATTGGCGTAATCGGGTGAAGTTTGATTTCAAGGGAGGCCGTGAAAGGGTTATAGCCAAGAAACTCTTCGGGATCGGTGCCCATCGCCTCCGTCTGCTCTTTCAGAGCCTGTTTTTTGGAGATGTACTCGGACTGTTTCACAAAAGGTTCCTGATTCAGTTTCTTCTGGAGTTTCAGAATATCCGCCTCCTTCATGTCATCACTGATGAGAACGGAGAAAGGCGATATTCTCGCGGACATATACGGAAAGATTGTGCGCCGTAAGCACAGAAGAACACAACCAGCCCCAACAGCAACAACACCAGCGTGGTACTGATACTGGACGTTATGAATTGCATATCGAACAGTGACTTCGACTTATATCTGTTTTATTTCCCATCCTCTACCTCTTTTTCCGAAAAACGTAAATCATGGAACTGCTCCGCTCTTTCCGTCCCAAAGTGCTGAACCACGCAAGCGTCCCCGCATACATCCCTTTGAGGAAACTGCACGAACTGCCGCGATGTTTCTCGCTCAACATCGATACATAGAACGCATCAAACGGCATCGGATGACGAGCCGCCATAATGAATCCATGACGGGAAGCCAGCTGCTGAATAGTGACGGGAGTGAAATGCCAGAGATGGCGGGGGACATCGTATGCCGCCCAATATTCACCGTAACGTCCTGCATCATAGGAAGAGCAGTTGGGCACTGCCACAATGAGCATCCCTTTCTCTGTCAGCAGTTCACGAAGCATTTCCCATGTTTCATTGAGGTGTTCCAGATGTTCCATAACGTGCCAAAGGGTAATGACATCAAAGCTACCGGGAGCAAACTCTTTCAGTGCCGACTCCGGCTTTACGTCCAGATTGAAATGCGCTTTTGCAAATTCACGTGCCTGCGGACTTTTCTCCACTGCTTCCACCTTCCATCCACGGCGTGCCATGGTGTCGGCGAAGTATCCGGTTCCCGTCCCGATATCGAGCAAACGCCCTCTTTTTACGGTGTGCTTCCTTGCTACCAGGCGCGCTTTACGACCCAGCATATAGGAACGTACGTAATGATAGATATTATTCATCGCGCCTTTGCGCGTATCAGTGTGGGAGATATAATCAGGAGTCTCATAATACTTACCTATCTCAGCCTCTACGGGAACACCTTGCGTGAACGTAAATCCGCAATCTTCACACGAATACAGTTCAAACTGTTCGCCCGAAGCATAAAAATCCGTACAAGTCATGACGCGTTTCAAGTGCGTACTGCCACACACCGGACAAGCATTTATAATGAGTTTCTCCATTAATTTCTAAGCAAAATTAAGTGCTGCCTCAAACCACAAGACAACACTATACCCGAATTTGGTGCAAAGAAACAAATAAAAAAGTGATGTAATGGGCTTTTGTTAAGGACTTTTAATAATATAACGTTACTCTGACATTTATTTCAAAGTGTATCTCAAAACAGGAGATGAAATTAAATGTGAATCAACTTTCCTCAATCAGAACAGTGATTTCTCAGTGCATGAAGAATGGATAGGAATCATCTCGTAGAATCAGAAATATACAACACAAGTACGGACTGAACTGGAAAAACGGAAGGATTCGCGATTGGCATATTTCCAAATTACACAGATTTCACTTTATAGCGATCAATAAAACACAGATAAGATCAAAAACATAAATTCCGAATATGTATTTCATCATTTAACTTTCAATCTAACATTTTCAAACTCTTCTGTAACTGACGACATCCGGAGCAAAACAAGCACTCAAAGTACCTTTTTACCCATTCCTTTAAATGAAGCGAAGTGCTTCTCACCGACCAACGAGTCGTTCCTTTAAAACCAACGAAGCTTTTTCTTTAAATGAAACGTCTCCTAACATTGGTAGTTATCATGCATATTTCACCTATTTATATCCAAAAGCAAGATCATTCCTGCATATTCTTGCAGCTTTTCATGCAGTATTTCTTCTATCAGGATAAGTCTGAACATCCCCTTTTAAAAGTAATCTTCAAAATAGAACATATAATTTGTGAGGGTATTCATGGGAACGTATCTTCTAATTTAATAGGCTACCACAAGCTATGATATCAATTACAGCGGATTTTTCTCCACCATTAAAATATCTCAAATGAAAATTCTAGTTAATTTCAGTGTCATAACCTATTTGTGTAAAAGCTGATTTATCTAATTACTTATCTTTGATGTATACCCATATTCGTGGATCTTGTCCATGATAGCCATCAGGCATATCATCTGGATATGAAATACCTAATATTCTACTAACTCTCTTTTCACTCAGCGCTTTTTTCCTTCCAAATAAAAAAAGAATATATTTATCTTTGTAATTCATAGCATTGGTAGGTAAAATTTACCCCCTGACAGGCAACTGCCAGGGGAATAGTCAATACTATTGATACGTATATCAAAGAAATAATCACTTTTCTCATAATCACCAAAATGAAAAATTTACTTTATTTCAACCCATCCTCTACTTCAATGAATAAATTAAGTGATTCATCTATTTCAAGATCCACAACCTTTTGACTCTCGAAAAGTCAAATTGTTCGTGCCATCAAACCATGACAGCTGTAATATCATCTTCTGATGTAGCAATTCATTTTCCATCTTTCTGAACTTCCCAATAGCAATATGTCATTATACGATTCCCACTATCAAATTCCATAAGAATAATTGAGTAATTACCTCCATCAGAACTACTATATACGATGTTACAACCTATATTCTTTTTTTAATTCAGTATTAAAATTCATATTATCTAAATAAATCAATTTTCACATAGCTCCTCGAATAAAAGGTACCCCAACATGAGTATATATATCGTTTCATGTCAGGGTAACACTTATTAATGCAAGAGGCCAATCTATATCAAAATATCTATAATTATTTCATATTTATAATCTTCCTTATTTGGAATACTACAAACCAGATAATAATAATAATCGTAAATAAATGAGGTATAAGTTCTGTACCATAATACCAATAATCATCTTGCATATCTGAGACATTTTTAACCATAGTCCCAAAAAACAAAATTAATTAATTGAAAAAATAATGCACCTAAACTTAGTAGCACTGCAACTACTCTGAAAATAATTTTCAATATGTTATTGTCCATAATTTATTTGTATATTTGGATTTTGTATTAACCATGAATCTAAGATTGGCATAAGTTGATTCCAAGTTATACCATTGTTAGCATTCCAAAAACTTCCACTATCAATCCAATCTCTATGCCTATATTGATACCCTTCATTGCTTTTCTTTCTTATTTTATAATTCGCATTAGGAATATCTCTGCTACCATCTATTGGAAGACTTAATCCTTGTACCCAATCATTAGTAATCGTAGCATCAATCAAAAATGTTCCAACCGAGCCCATCAATTCAGAAGGCAACCATGTATTTAGATGAATTGAGAAATCAACATTCCAACCTTGCTCTTTTAAATATCGAATAATACCTTCTGAAAAAAAGCACCTCCCATACTATCAGAAATAATTCGGAATACATCCTCTTGTGGATTCATACCCATTATCAATTGTTTGTAATTTTCTTTAGCATATGCATCCATCTAAATTTCTTAAAAAGGTAGAACTACGCAAATAGTTAAAATCAAAGTCGGTGAAATAGGCACTTTGATCATTAAAAAGTTTTTTGCACCTTTAACAAAAGAACTATTTACTCCTCCCCAATAAGTGCCACCTCCTCTAGGAGATCCAAACCCTAAATACCCATTAACAAAAAATAATCTTCTGCCCATCGGGGGTCAATACAATTATGTGGTGTATTTAATCCATATACATACGAACCAATTGAATAATACTTCTCTCTCATCGGATCAACCGCATGCCATCTACTAAGCGCTGCATCATACATACGCGCCCCATAATCATACCAATCAAGACCATTCTTCCTATCAAGTTCTTTACCGTTATACTTACGAATGTTTATCTACTAATGTACTCTCTGCAAATGACACCTCATAAGGATAATAGTGATTAGTCCGGACAACTGTTCCATCAAACTTTGCTACCACACGGCTATTACCCTGATGATCCTGAAGATAAAAAAGAATACTGCCCATCTTCAATATAGCCAACTTCATTTAAACTGCTGTAATTCTAATCCCACTTAAAAAACGTCGTATTCTCTCTTCTTTATCATAAACCCCTTTATTATAAATATACCTTACCCTTTTTGATAAAGAATCTCTTAAGTCACTCGAATAAACTGCATCATTATGCATTATTCTAAATTTCTGTGGGATATTATTAATATTCAAGAAGCAAAAAAGTCGAATCGCTAAACAGCTTATACATAGACATCCAAATATCCTTATCCGGTAAATTCTGAAGAAATGAATGGGGAGGTTCACTATCATATTTCAAGGATTTAAAATCATGAGGGGCAATAGCAACTGGAAGTGAATCCCTCAAAACCAATTTTAATGTATCCGGTCCATTTATTACAGCATAGCACATACTCCTCGCTGAATTCCTCGATAATAGCAAAACGGAATCAGTCTGATTTCTTACAAATATTTCTCCTGAGAATCTTTCTACATAATTCTTCAGACTATCAATCTCAAGTTCAAAAAAGGTCCGGAATATATGAACTGGGAACAATAATATCGTGCGAAGTCAATCCCATCAATGCAGTTTTCTCCTGGGGTATATCTCCAGAAAAATACGACCAAAGTTCCGGATATTCAAATAGACGATAATAATTAGGCAACATCTTTACTAAGATATGTTTATCTTCATATTTTCGAAGAGCCAACAGCCAATCACGACCCTGTTTAAACATAAATTTTCATGAAAGTTAGAGTCCGAAACAAAACCTCTCTCAAACAATTCTGTGCGTGACATTTCAGGCTCATCTAATTCGATAAAGCAAAGATATCTTTCTTTATACTTTATCACTCTGAAGGTAACTCAGCACCATCAGAACCAGGAGAATCTGATTCACCGATATAATAAAGTGAATTAGAATCTGTCGAAAACACTTCATCTATTTCTATATATGTCGTAAGTAAATAGCCACTATCTATCAGCACTTCCACCTGTTTTGCTACACGCTGATGAATATCTTCCAAAGAAGGGGAGGGGTATGCATCCCCCAGTATAATTAATAGAACAACATAGACTAATTTTCTCATAAGCATATCATTTACGTTTTATATATTGCAATAAATCTGTAGCATCATATACACGAATAGAATTTACCCGTCTTGCATTTTTGGTATATTCATATATCATATCCTTTTTTTATCAGTACTCACACGGTTATCTTTCATATACACAGCATTCTTACGTTGTGGCTTAGCTAAGTTAAAATCATTACCAGCTCCACCTTTCGTTCCTCCGGGCAAATGAGAATGAATATCTATAACTTTTTTCTCCTTTCACAGAAAGTTTATTTTGAGCATATACACCATTATCTACCCCATATGGATCTCGATCTGTCGCAACAACAGCTGTTCTTGTACCATTATCATCATAAACATCTAACTTCCATTCAACAGTTGTGTGATCAGCAGCAAATTTAAAAACAGTAGCAGCTGTCTCCAAATCTTGAGTACTTCCATAAGATTTCTTCACCCGATTTTCCTTCTGCTCTTTCGCCTGCATACTATGCATTTCCCCAAGTAACCCCTGATTTACAGTTACTGAAATAGAACGATCACTGAAAGATATAAATTATCTGTTGAGCCTTTACCTCTCTTATCAATAGGAGTCTCATTAAATAATCTTCCTGATCTGCTGATAACATAATCATCCTTTCCGTCTAAGTCTATCCTCAACACAGGATTGTTCTTACAATAAGTATACGGACTCCAACTATAATACTTCTCACTCATCGGATCAACCGCATGCCATCTACCAAGCGCTGCATCATACATACACGCCCCATAATCATACCAATCAAGACCATTCTTCCTATCCAGCTCCTTACCGTTATACTAATAAGGCTGCACAGCATTACTTACCGAACTTGATAGCAGACCGCCAAACGGATAATAATGGTTCACTTCTTCAACATTACCACTCTGGTCTACAACCACACGGTTATTACCCAAATGATCCTGGACAAAATAGTGATACTTAGAATCGGCCAGTGTAACATAGCCAGCTTCTGTAAGCAACTTGACAGGGATTCCATTTTCATAGATCACATTGCCGCAATAATCAGTTACTGTAGTATCACTCCCTATGATATGCGTCGTACGAAGTTTTATTCCATCAGCATCATAAAGATAAGAAATGACATGACCGTTTTCAAATTCTATGCGACTCGGTAAATTTATAAAATTATATTGGATATCAGCCAACTTTTCACTCAAATAATATCACACAGAAATGTACACAAACAAAATAGAGGATGTGATAACACATCCTCTAAATATTTTCATAAATTTCAAATAGACAACTATTATCAGAATAAATACACTATCACTATTTTGATTTAGGTAGATATTCATCTATTTCATCTGGATGGTCACGTAAGTATTCTTTTATAAAAAGACGGTAACCATTCATAAGGGGTAAGAGAATCATATAATACTTCCTGAATAAACTTTTGAAGTTGCTTTGGATTTCCCTTCATCAACACGTCATTTAAAAGCACTCCGTAACCACCGGCACCAATGCAGACTTTTATATCAGGCCTCCTTTCACCGTTTATCGGTTTTAATCTTATAAGTGAACTTACCCTAAGATCGATATAAGAATCGGGATTGGCAGGTTTCAACTGATTAACCAGAGTCAAAAAGCGATTGATAATCTTCCTATCACGAATAATTGTTTTATGGCTATCATTTCCAAATACAATGTGCAAACAATCGGTGATAGGAACATCTGTATCCACATCTCCTATAAACCAAAATTTACATTTTCCACTTCGTTACTATCAATTAAAAATTGATTGCTTTTACATGATGTTATAAACAGTAATAGCAAAAACAATGAACCACCATAAAAACATTTTTTATGGTTCAGAAGTCCATACAGCTTTTATTCCTTTTCTCATATTCCTGTGTTTTTTGTCTATCAATCACATTTGAAGTAACGCCTTTCGTTATTACAGTTTTCCCATTATGGTTTCTTCTTGTAACTTGACCGGAACGGGTTTCTCCATTAGCCCTTGAGGTTTTCTGTTCAGAACCAGTTATCACCCGCCTTTCTTCTTTTGTCTGATATTGCGAATCGCTACCTCGTGCTCTATTTACTTCATACTCTTGAGTATTTGTTTTATGTTCCAAAGCATGATCTGCTTCATGGTCAAATACGGTAGCCGGAGAATTGACTATTCCATTATCTTTTTGCGATCCCCAGTTACTCTTCCAATAAATACTTCCAGCCCCACGTGCGGCATTGGGATTATATGAGTTCTCAAACACCGCTTCCATCACATTTACCTTTATATTGGTATTCTCTACAATTGCTACCGTAGAGGCTCCACCTCCGTTTCCTGCCTTCAATCCATTCGCTTTATTATATTGATAAGCAGTAATTACAGATTGTACAAATGAATTTGGATGAGTTATGTCACCACCACTATATGAATATGAAACCTTTTTCCCAGCATCATTATTATACCAAATAACTACTGTATTTCCGTCCGGGTCAATATGATTTATCGGATTACCCATACAATAAGTATACGGACTCCCACTATAATACTTCTCACTCATCGGATCAACCGCATGCCATCTACCCAATGCAGCATCATACATACGCGCCCCATAATCATACCAATCAAGACCATTCTTCCTATCCAGCTCCTTACCGTTATACTTATAAGGCTGCACAGCATTACTTACCGAACTTGATAGCAGACCGCCAAACGGATAATAATGGTTCACTTCTTCAACATTACCACTCTGGTCTACAACCACACGGTTATTACCCAAATGATCCTGGACAAAATAGTGATACTTAGAATCGGCCAGTGTAACATAGCCAGCTTCTGTAAGCAACTTGACAGGGATTCCATTTTCATAGATCACATTGCCGCAATAATCAGTTACTGTAGTATCACTCCCTATGATATGCGTCGTACGAAGTTTTATTCCATCAGCATCATAAAGATAAGAAATGACATGACCGTTTTCAAATTCTATACGACTCGGTAAATTTAAACAATTATATTGGATATTCAATATTTTCTTGTTCAAATCTTTCGTCATATTACCATTTTCATCATATTCATATTCAGCTTCTTTGTTTACTCCGTCTTTGAAATCAAAGCCATTGCCGTAAACAGAATTTGTAGCCCTATCTGATACTGATTTTAGTTGGTTCCCATTATAGGACATTGCCAGATCATCTATCAAGCCGTATCCGGTAGATGAAGTCTGTCCGGAACGTTTGATCCCTAAAATATTACTCATCTTATCGTATCCGGTTACTTGTTCATTGAAGCGATTCTGATTTTGAACGAGAACACTGCCTTCTCCATACACCGCATTCGTCAAACGATTCAAATTATCATAAGTAAAGTGGTAGCCTCTCATTATATCATCTTCACCCGATTTCCAAACCATACTGCTGATATTACCATTGTAATATGGAATACCCGTTCCGTCCGTATAATGCAATACTTGCTCAAAAAAGATGAACCAGTGATACCAGTTAGCCAACTACGAATATTATACGAATAAGACGTATTCAACAGACCGTTATGGAACGTCTTCCGGGATAAGCGTCCCAAATCATCATACACATTGTCAATAAGAATCACTTCCTGAGCATCTCCCAAACGATGCAGCGCCTTTACAAGACGTTCGGCGTGATCATACTCATAGGTATAACTGTCACTCAAAATCTCATTTCCAGCCCCGGTCTGACGGTGTAAATGCCGCAAGGCGTTCCCATTAAAATCATAGGAAAAGAAATCACGGTCCATACCACCTAAATGGTTGTCAGAAACAGTTTGAGAAAGGCGACCACGATCATCATAATACATCACTGAGTAATTGTAGGGAGAATCCACTCCATATTCACCATTACGATACTGATCGTATGCATCCGTATGCAACTTAGCTATTCCTGTCAACATTCCTTTAGCACCGGATGACGTAGCGGCAAAACCTTCTTCATGGGTATATCTAAATTCATCTCTTGCCGAAAGATCTGTCCGATACATAAAGTCATAGTTATCATAATAATTGATTACCTGAACTAATGGTTTCGGCCCCACTAATCCTGCCATAAGACTTCCACTAAACTGATACCCCCATATTCAGTACTTCCTACGTATTGACAAACATACCAATTCGACAATCCACTAAAAATAGGTTTTAAATAAAGGATTATCAAACGGATCAATCGCAACTTTACATACTCCCTGCAAGCATACACGACCGAATGCATCCGGAATACTAAATTTCCATTCTCCTCTTTTACGTTCCTCGCCATTCTGGCTAAATATAAGATTGTTGTTTACATTATAGACATAGTATTCCCATGAAATTCCTGGAAGCTTTTTTTAGCCATGAGGTTTCCCCGCCACATCATATTTATACAAATATCCATACATATCGAGTTTTTTCTGCAGGAATATTACCTACACTCATCTGATCGGACAATGCAGGAGGAAGAACAGCACAAAGTTTTCCCAAATCATCATAAATATAGTAAGTATCCGACAATTGCTTATCCCCTTTCAGTCTTGATTCTATACGACGTTCCAGAACGGTTCTTTCAAACGGTCTTTAAATTCAAACAAAGTGACTCCATCTTCATCCTCTGAGCGTGTAACAAGCAAAGCTTCCATTTTCATACTGTTTACTTACACTAATATTTAATGCTTCTCTTGCCCCATTGATCAATTGAAAACCGAAACAACCTAAAGTATCATTACCAGCGATATTAACGTACTCATCTATTTTCAATGATCTGCCATTTTCACGCCATACTCTCCCGGATTATGCTGTTTAATTACTTTTTCCAAAGGAGAATTTTCGTAGGTAAAGGTTAAATACGGATAAGCATCTCCTCCATAAGTATTGCGTGCCAATTCTCCACAAGAAGCTACAGATATGAAATCACCTGTGTTTTGTGTCGTTACAGCTGGCAACCATGTATTGGCTTTACGCCCCCACCCATCATATTCTTGTAGGGTTACTAAATCTTTATGACTAGGACTCACACCTTGTTGTACCGTTTCTTTTCGAACGCCCCAGCCCATCATAGTAATTAACCACAAGCATACCTTCTTCCTTATTTCCTGTCCTACTCTTGAAAACAGAAACAGCATTTTTGCCAAAACGTTCGGGCAATAGATCATTTCCCCAATTTATTGCAGGAAAAGGAATAGCCGGCATCGGCTGTTCTTCCGAGCAAGTCCTTTTGTCTCTATTGACAGAGTCATGATATAAAATAAAGGAAGTGGTCGAATTGAGTCCATCGGCAAGACCGGATCTATTGGCGGAAAAGGATCAATCGGCGGAAAAGGCTTTATTGGTTCATGCGGGTCGATCGGTTTAATATCAAAAGTATTAGTTTTCAATACACTTGCAGCATTCACACCATTATCATCAGGAACAAGAATATCTTTGTTCTTTTCTATTACAGTCGATGTCAAACAATATGTACCGGCAAATAACAAAAAAGAGTATCAGTGAAACTCACTGATGATAAAGAATCCGGATCAACACTTTTCGCATTCTGATAATACACCTGATTAGTGAGCAAATTATCATCTGTTATTTTTAATTGACATTCCAATTGTCCCGGAACTTTCTCCATTTCCATTCCCATAGTGAAATAATTAGACTTAAAAGAAATATATAATGGTTCTTTCACACGAAACAAGTAGTTTGCGCAACTCACTGACGATGTATCAGAAATGTTTATATGGTCCAGATGTTTTGTTTTAACCATATCCCTCTTCAACGTGTCATATTCGAGCCTTACCTATCTCATTCTGCAAAGAATTCTGCGCAGGTATTTCTATCGAAAATCCTGATAGCAAAATTAGAAGTAATATTATTTTATGCAATTTCATAGTTGTCCTCCTTTCTCTATGGCTACTTCTCCACTTTCAATCTTGGAGCCATAATAATAATTGTAATCATATATATTTAATATCCGTTTTTGATAAGCTCCATCTTTAAATTCCATAATATAATTCTCTGTCAGGCGACCCAGAAAATCATATTTATAAAACACAGTGATTCCATTAGGCTTTGTTTCTGAGACCAAACGCAACTCATTTGTATATTTGTAAATATAGAAATGCGTTCCGGATATCTTATGCCTGATATTTTCTATTTTTAGCAAATTAGTTGCAGAGATATCGGATGAAGAGAAATCCTTCACATTCATTCCCAATGCTTCTTCCACTTGATTAAGAGTGGCATTTTCTATCCGTGATATTAACCGTTGACCTTCAGCCTCCCCATATCAATACAACGGGCGTTGACTCTTCGTGAAGATATATAGGATTCCCATAACCATCCACAGCCTGCACAGTGTAATGTTTATGCACATAACCATCTCTATCTGTACTAATCTGCTTTATATAAGGTATAGGACCCATATACTGATATACCTCTTTTAAATAAGAGCCGCCTGTCTGTTCTTTTTACTAGAAACCGGAGATAGTATATGTGCTTCTTCCATCCATTTATATTCCGGTAAAGTTGCAGCATAAACATATTCTGTCAGAGTACTTTTTTCCATCGCTGTTTCTACCGGCTATTTGGCTTAACTGCTTATACTTATTATATTGATACGCCTTTTCTATAACAAATGTCGTATTTCCCGATTGAGGATAAAGAGTTTCTATAACAGAGTCGGTCAGATAAGCATGTGTATATGTACGAGTTAAAGTCCCCACTTTTCCTAGCATGAAATTGTCTAAATCTGTACAAAAGAACAACACCATTTGATCAGCTGTTACAAATGAGCCTGGAGTTACCTCTTTGTATCGGTAATTCACCTTCTTTTTTCGCAAACGATCATTGACATCATAGTATTCTTCAGACAACAACTTTCCTCTCTCCATAGAACGACTGCTAAATGGCATTGTATAAGAGTTCCCTTCAAACATAGAATAAAAAGCAAGCTCGTCATAATGAGTATTACCATAAATATCCTCATTATAGTTAGAGTAATGACGCACAATATAACCTTGCGACTTATTATCTTTGTCGAACGCTTCTTCAATTACACAAGAATAACCTACATCCGGTGTATTCAGATTAGTAACTGATGGAAAAAACCTCCCTTTGATTTGAGATATAACGATATTGCATTCTTAGGATCAGGCTCCTTATCTCCATCCTTAAGAGTATACACCATCTCATTAACAGGAAGACTTTTCAATATTCCACTACTTTTTCCAAATCGGTCACGGGTATTCGAATAGTAATATTGCTTGGCACCAAGCACATTATCTTCATTATCCAGATTGGTAATACGCCGAATACGCAAACCGCCTGCAGTACCACTTTGTCTGTTAATGACATCAAAGAAGGAGCTACCACTTTTGAATAGTTGTTCAATTCATATTCAAAACGGCTTTTTCCACCTGTTGGATAAATGACTTCCGTCAAGACCTCTGCCAAAGTATATTGCAAACTACTATAAGTCTGAGAAAAATTAGGTATCTCGGCAAAAGCAACACTTCCTCCTGTATAATATCCCCACGAATCGGCAATCGGGCGTACATAATCATTTGGCATACGTTTTTCCGAATTATAAAGAAAAGGATATTCAGGTACGCGACCTCCGGTCAAATTCTCAGGTATATTATACCAAGTAAGAAAATAAAATCCATGTGGGTGCCATACATAGTTAGGGATCAAATCGGATTCCCTGAACGTTCCGTAATTAAAGACAATTTAGTACGATTATTCCTTGCATAGTCAAAATATATAGTTTTCAAAGCCTTGGAGTTCTTTCCTTTCACATAAATACAATGAAGAATTTTATGTTGTAGTTTTGATTTAATCGATTGACGCAATGTTGCCTGATCGGTATTATCAATTTGGTTTCCTAAAAACAGAGTAAATTGATTAGCCGGGTCTTCAAAATTCATGTTATCTATATCCTGACGGTCATAATTTGCATTGTCTTTCCATGCCAAATAACTATCAACAAACTTATCTCCATATCCGTATTCATTGTAATAATTGAATTCCAATATCTCGTTAGGTGTTTTTATAGTCTTTAAATTAACTGGGAAAAGCAGATACCCAGTCATCCCTGAACGCCCACTTTGTATACCACTATAAGTGCATGGTATGTTGGTCACCACTTTCTGTTGGGGTACATAACGAAGATCACACATGATAGCTGAAGTGTCATAACTGAATTCTATTACCGCTTGTCTACGGTTGTTATTTTGGACAACCTCCAGGTAGTAGCTATTAAATCACTGTTATAGCGGGCATAATAAGGAATACTATATTCAGTAGCGTTGATTCCACCAAATTCATACCTGCATCCATCAGGAGTAATCAGCGTAAATTTATTGAAAAACGATTGTTTCTTGTGCTTGCTCCCCATCTACTTTACATCAAGACGTTTTCCGACTTCCGACAAACTAAGAAAGCCTTCCCCATCAACAGGATTAAATTCCACACGTATATCCTGATCAGAAACAACATTCCACTCTCCATTACCGGCATAGTAGAAATTTCCAGAATAACCACAAACACTAAACGAAAATTCGTCAGCAGTTAATTCATAATAATCATTTTTTCCGTGCTTTGTATATGCATCGTTTCTGCTTTTAAACTGTTCATTACTGATATTTTTCAATTTAGAAGCATGTGCATAATAACCCGGAGCATATCCATTTGATTGACATTTCTCATCATACATTCCACGAACAGAACGTGTAATATAGCCGCCTGCTATAAGATTCCATCCAAGTCCAAGACAACCAGACTGGGAATTAGGCTTTACCGAAGCCAAATGATAACTTGCAGCAAGTGATAACGAATAGTTACCAGCTTTCAATTCATAAATAGGCACGGATATATCCGAACTCCCGTATATAAACTAACTGGAACTTTTCCATATTCTCCCAAACCGGCTATTTCCGGACTGGGTACATTTTTAATAGGTATTTGTTGCTGACCTATACAGTTGAAACTGAATATTGCCAGAAAAAACAAATACTGATAGTAGTCTTTTTTTTCATATTCTTTTGATATATAATAGTTTCTTAAATAAAATCACAATACTAAGAAACTCCCTGCCCGATAAAGTAGCGCGCATATTCCCATGACAGGGAGTTCCCGTTAATTACTTCTCTTACAGATTCATCGCATTAGCACCCAATACGCCTGCCACAGCCGACGCTACCGCGATAACCACCTTCAGGATCATATCCCATACAGATCTCTTCATTGCCATCATTTACCTCCTTTCTTGTTCTGTAAATAGTTTAGTTTACTCTGTGTTTCTTCCGTGTCTTCTGCCGCAAATTCTTTAAATTCCTGCTCGGCATCAAAGCACGGACACGCCTTCATCCACTCTTCCGGTTCTATCTCTCCATTACCGTTCCTGTCCGGCGAGAGATCCCGATGCCCGCACACCCGGCAGGCTGCCTGGGAATACCTCCAGCAGGCTGATGAATCAGCAGCCGAAGCGTAGCACGCTGTTCCGGTGTCCGGGTGTCTGCCGGGCGTCCCCGACAGTCCAGACCGCCTTCATAGCAGATTCCGATACTGCTGGCATTAAAACCTTTGCGTGTGCACCGATGCGTTCGACAGGGCGGGTAAGATGCACCGTTCCGTCTTTGCGGATGTAGTAGTGATAGCCTGTTCCGTTGAAACCACGGCGGCGGTGCATCAGGTCCAAAGCCTCCGGAGAAAGCGTACGATTCCCCTGCGTGGCGGTACAATGCACCACGATCAAATTGATAATTCTCATGTGAATAATTGATTACTAGTTAGTTAAGTTTCCGATTTAGTTTAGTCGTTCGTTCTTATATTTTGTGTTGTGACGAAAGGTTATACTGTCGGGTCCGGTGCTTCCTCACCACCTCCTTCGCCACCATCGCCGCCACCCGGCTTATTTGTATTTCCACTGCCGGAAGCCGGAGTGTCTGTACGGTCGAAGCGCACACACTTCGCACCGGTCACCAAAGAGCGGGTAGCGGTAGTCCGATCGGGGTTCTTGGTGAAGTTGGGAAGGAAACGGACCGTAAGAGAAGCCTTGCGCAGCCGACACTTCTTCCGGAAGTCTCCACCCCTTTACCGTTGGATTTCATCACCATGCGGAAAGTCCCGAAACCGTCAAGCGACACGCTTTCCGATGCTTGTAGATGCTGCCCCATCACAGTCACCAGGTTATCAAGCGTATTCTTCACATCACCCGGGGAGAGAGACGAGTAAGCGGCAATCTCTTTAGCAATCTGCGAAGTGCTGATATTAGCCGTGTATATCACACGGGGATGAAACATTTTTTGTGATTTTTGTCTTCCAGAACAGACTGGAATGACTTGTACAATACTGCCATAATCGTAATAGTTTTTTTGTGTTAATAATTTCGTTTAGTTTTGTCCTCGCCTTAATGACATTGCAAAGATAGGAGCATTATTCAGACTGACCTAATCATTTTTTCAAAGTGCGTTCATAAATTAATTAATTATACTCAGCAGGTAGTGCCCGGGCAATCTGATCTTTCCATTGCTCCCCGGATGGTATTAAATCCTTTCCAAACAGGGTTTCCAATAGCTCCTGAAGTTACTTTTAAGAATAATGGCATATTGTTCGGAAGGCGGAACTTTGTAAAGCCGCAGGTTATCTGTCAGTCCCTGGAAGTTACGCTGCACACCATCGCATGGCGGTTGCAGACAGTCAATATCTTCCTGTGTCACAGCCGTTCTACTTTTCAAATATTTTCCTCCTTCATCTCCTCCTTGAGGAGGGTTAGGGAGGTGGTTTACTTTGTTTTGATTTATTTTTATTTGTTTTCTTTTGTTTTGTGTACCCGATGTTGCAATTTCATCCTCCATTGTTACAGAATCGAAGCTTGATGTTACCGTACAGGCGGTCTTGTGATCAGCATCACCGTTTAACGCTTCCGCACATTCGCTATCCAAAGAATCATCCGTACTACTTTTACCGCTCTGAGACGAACGGTATGAGGTGATTTCTTCCGATTCCAGCAGGCAGTAGTCCGGCTCTATCAGCGCACTGCTACGCCGCTTGGTGATGAAAAAGATACTGCCGCTGGATGTCGGCGGAAGTCAGGATGTTGTATTGCCGGAAAAGTCCGGCATCAAACAAGCCATATTCCACGGACAGACTGATGATACGCTTCACATCATCCAGTTCCGTACTGTAAAAGGCTGTCGACAAGCTCCTCGTAAAATTCGTCACCGACAGAGATATAATACCCTTTCCCGGCATAGATGTACGACAGCGTTTCCACCAGTGTGGCAAAGGCAGAATCACCTTCACGTCTCATAATTCGGCGCACCATCCGATCGTGCATAAAGTTCTGGTGCTCATGGGGAAATAATCCAGTCCCCGTTTTATTCTTCCCATAGCGTATTCAGTTTTTCTTTTTCTTTTGTTTCCGTGAGATACTTTCTGCCACAACCTGACCGGCATGAAGAATAAGAAGCATCCGCAAAGCGGGGTCTTTCACCTCGGTTATCACCGGATAAGAAACAGGTTTGTTTTTCAAATGATGTACATCGTCTCAAATCACGACGCTTGCGGGTGTTTGCCTTATGCGACACCTTGCAATAATTGTCAATGGGTCCCGGTGCGTTTGTTTGTATAAAAAGGCCTCATGCGGTAGCTCCCGTTTGCAGCACCCGCAAATGTGCAGAGATTGATTCATTAAAGGTTCCATATTGATTTTGCGTTTTAAAGTTTTCATGCTTAAATATTTGTTTATGTGATTATCGGACATATAGTTCCTGCATATTGGGGGATATATGGCCAGCGTATTGGATCTATAGCTCCTGTATGCAGGATATATAGATGCTGTAAACCGACTCAATATCACTGGTGTTCATCCGATACAGAATCTTCCGGAAGGGGGTGGATGAGGCATTTTACAACCTTTCATAAACTTTTTGCCGTTTTTCATGGTTATTCTATTTTTAATTTATATTTTTTGAAACATATTTCTAAGTTTGCTGCTACAAAGATAAAGCAGTTTTTCTCACATAAAACAAACGGTTTTAGAAATTAACGCTAAAAAATTATATAACTGACTATCAATGAACGAATAAGAAGTTCCAACATCTTTACACTAATTTAAAACAAGAATAAAATGGATACATTTCTAGATGTTTCGGGAATAGTAAAGCGCGCCAAGCAGGCGCTCAACTTTAAAAAGGACAGTGAACTGGCCAGTTACTTTAGGTGTTTCACGTGCAACATTATCCAACTGGTGCGCCAGAAACCGATTGACTTTCATCTGCTGCTCAACAAAATGAGAGATGTAGACCTCAATTGGCTGCTGGTTGGGAAGGGTACCCCCAGACATCAAACCAAGTTATGCAAAAGCGATTTAGCAAGCGGTGAGGTCCAGATGATTCACAACCCTAAAAACAGTAGAGGCGTTGGACGACCGCAGCGTTGCCCTATATGATATTACAGCTGCGCCAATCTGAAAACGTTGCTCACCAACAAGCGACAGTATATGGTAGGAAAGATACAGATTCCAAGCATTCCCTTATGTGACGGAGCCGTCTACATCAGTGGCGACAGCATGTATCCGATACTGAAATCGGGAGACATCGTAGGCTTTAAAGAGATTAACAGTTTCAGCAACCTTATTTACGGCGAAATGTATCTGGTTTCGTTTACTATCGAAGGAGACGAGTACCTGGCGGTGAAGTATGTGAACCGCTCGGAAAAGGAAGGATGCCTCAAGGCTGGTAAGCTACAACGCTCATCACGACCCAATGGATATCCCCTTTCAGCACCATCAATGCAATGGCAATCGTGAAATTCTCCATCCCGCAGACACATGATGATGTAATTTGAATGACGCTTCTTTTGCTCCGGAAAGAGGAAAAAGGGCAAAGTTTAAACGAAGTGAACCCCGAAAGTTTATTGTCTGACTTTCGGGGTTCATTTCATTTGAAATACCTTCTTTAATATATTGCATGGGCTGACTAAAAAGTCGGCAGTATTCAAATCTCCTCCTTCGGGAAGGAGGGGAATTTATGATACTATCGATTTTTAATCAGTCCCGACATCGAGAATAATATACTAGACTTCTTCGCCTTTCAGCGTAGCCGAACTGGCTTCCGTCACCCGCACATTGACAAAATCGCCGATACGGTGCGTGCCTCTGTCGAACACCACCACCCGATTCTGCTCCGTGCGGCCGAACAACTGATCGCGCGAACGTTTGGAAACGCCTTCTACAAGCACTTCATACGTCTTGCCGATGCAACGTTGATTGGACTCCGCGGACAGACGGTTCTGCAAAGCGATAATCTCATTCAGACGGCGGACTTTCACGTCTTCGGGCACATTGTCTTCAAGATGTTTGGAAGCATACGTCCCCGGACGTTCGGAATATTTGAACATAAAAGCGGCATCATAGCCACATTCCTCCATCAGAGAAAGCGAGAGCTGATGGTCCTCTTCCGTTTCGGAGTGGAAACCGGAGAATATATCCGTTGTCAGTCCGCAATCGGGAATGATACGTTTGATAGCGGCCACACGGTCCAGATACCATTCTCGGGTATATTTGCGGTTCATCAGTTTCAGGATACGGGAGCCTGCCGCTTTGCACGGGTAGGTGGATATGCTTGCACACATTGGGCACTTGCGCGATCACTTCCAGCGTTTCGTCACTCATATCCTTCGGATGAGAGGTAGTGAAACGGATGCGTACTCCCGGAGCAGCTTCGGCCACCATACGGAGCAGAATCGGGAAGGTAACCACTTCGCCCGTCGGCTTCTCGAACCGGTAAGAGTTGACATTCTGCCCCAGCAGGGTAACTTCCTTATAACCTTTGGCAACAAGGTCGGCCACTTCATTCAGAATACTTTCCACATCACGGCTGCGTTCGCGTCCGCGTGTATAAGGCACGATACAGTAGGTGCAGAAGTTATTGCATCCGCGCATGATGGATACAAATCCGGAAATGTGGTTGCCGCAGATACGCGACGGAATCACATCACGGTAAGTCTCGGTCGTCGAAAAGGTCTACGTTGATCGCTTTCTCGCCGGCCTCTACCGCGGCAATCAGCTCAGGCAACGTCAGGTAAGCATCCGGACCGACCACCAGATCGACATGATGGTTCGTAATCAGATCATCCTTCACCCGTTCCGCCATACAGCCCAGTACGCCTACAATCAGGGCCTTCTTCTTTTTCTTCAGCGAGTGGAAAAACTCCAGGCGGTTCAGAATCTTCTGCTCCGCATTGTCACGGATAGAGCAGGTATTCATAAACACTGCGTCGGCCTCTTCCAGCGTTTCTGGCTACCGAATAGCCCGCCATCTGCATCACCGAAGCGATCACCTCACTGTCCGCCACGTTCATCTGGCAGCCATAGGTTTCGATAAACAACTTCTTGTTGTCATCAGCAGTTGCGGATTTAAAGTCCGCTCCCGTTAATTCGTTCATATTCAAATCTTGTTTTTAAATTTATCCGCAAAGATACGGCTTCGAATTCAATAAGCGGTAAAATGGTACGAAAATAACGCAAAAACTTGTAGTTCAGGCATTATTCTGATAATTAATGTTAATGAAATAAACATTTACGGGGCATATCCTTGCTAAATTTAATTTTATTTTTTCACATTTGTGCAATGAAAGAAACATTAGATTTTTTCATAGTTAAGGTTTAGGTTAAAAAATTAAGGGGAGCTGTGAAGCTGCCCTTTTTTCATAACTAAATGTTAGCTCAAACCAGATATAATGTGTACCTTTGGCGGATCAACTATTTAGAAGTGAAGCAAAATGGAAGATTTTTTGAAATTTCTCCTGATAGCAGGTGTCATTCTCGTGGGAATATTCAAAGAGGTGAGCAAGAACAACAAGTCGAAAAAGGCTCAGAATAAACGCCCCGTCCCGCCTGCACCGTCTCCGGTCGAAGTAGATCCTGATGCTATTCCCATACCCGAATTCTGGGGGAGAGGCAGCAGGGCTTTGGACGAACTGCTCCAGCCCATACCTATGGAACAACCGGCTCCCAAACCAACGCCAAAGAAAAAGAAAAAAGAAGAAGTATCTGTGGCTGCATCCATAGCAAACAGTTCCGCACAAGATAAACGAAACACGAAGCAAGGTTCCCACTATGACCATCCGGAACCCGCCGGCGAGGAAGATTTCTCCATCCATTCCGTAGAAGAAGCCCGCGCGCTATTATCTGGGGAGAAATCGAGTATCAGGTTCCGCCAGCGAAAGTATTAGTGATAAGTATTAACCAACAAATATCAACCGTATTTAACGCGAAATTATACTATTTATGTCATTCAATCGTATTTCGGCAGCAGAAGCTGCAAGCCTGATCAAACATGGCTACAACATCGGTCTGAGCGGATTTACTCCCGCCGGAACTGCAAAGGCTGTTACAGCTGAACTTGCAAAAATTGCAGAAGCGGAACATGCCAAAGGTAATCCATTTCAAGTAGGAATTTTTACAGGTGCTTCTACCGGAGAATCTTGTGACGGCGTTATGTCTCGCGCAAAGGCCATCCGCTACCGCGCCCCTTATACCACCAACTCCGACTTCCGCAAAGCCGTGAATAACGGTGAAATTGCCTACAACGACATCCATCTGTCGCAAATGGCACAGGAAGTGCGCTATGGCTTCATGGGCAAAGTGAACGTAGCCATTATCGAAGCCTGCGAAGTGACTCCGGACGGAAAATCTATCTGACGGCTGCCGGCGGTATCTCTCCGACTATCTGCCGTTTGGCAGACCAGATCATCGTTGAGTTGAACGCGCACACAGCAAATCCTGCATGGGTCTGCACGACGTGTACGAACCGCTCGACCCGCCTTACCGCCGCGAAATCCCCATCTACAAGCCGAGTGACCGCATCGGATTGCCTTATATTCAGGTAGACCCGAAAAAGATCGTAGGCGTAGTGGAAGACTAACTGGCCGGACGAAGCGCGCTCTTTCGCCGCTGCCGACCCGTTGACCGACAAAATCGGACAGAACGTTGCCGACTTCCTCGCTGCCGACATGAAGCGTGGCATCATCCCGTCTACTTTCCTGCCGTTGCAGTCGGGCGTAGGAAACATCGCTAACGCCGTACTCGGTGCGCTGGGACGTGACAAAACGATTCCCGCATTCGAAATGTACACTGAAGTTATTCAGAACTCCGTGATCGGATTGATTCGTGAAGGACGTATCAAATTCGGTAGCGCCTGCTCGCTGACTGTCACCAACGACTGTCTGGAAGGTATCTACAATGACATGGATTTCTTCCGCGACAAGCTGGTGCTCCGTCCGTCGGAAATATCAAACAGCCCCGAAGTAGTACGCCGACTGGGCATTATCTCTATCAATACCGCTATCGAAGTGGACCTGTACGGTAACGTAAACTCTACTCATATCGGTGGTACGAAGATGATGAACGGTATCGGCGGCTCGGGCGACTTCACCCGCAATGCTTATATCTCTATCTTTACCTGCCCGTCAGTAGGCTAAGGAAGGTAAGATCAGCGCTATTGTGCCAATGGTTTCCCACCTCGACCACAGCGAACTTTTCAAATTAATAATATATTTATTCAGAAAAAAAAGCAAGGAGAAGATATGGGACAAAGTCACCGTAGAGTTCACCATCGACGTAAACGGATATGTCAGCGATGGACCAAAAGTTACCAACAGCGTATCTGCCAAAAGCTTGGATAAAGAAGCATTACGCATCATCGAATCCATGCCACGATGGAAATCAGGTATGCAACTGGGGCGTCCTGTAGCAGTCCGTATGTCTGTTCCTATAAACTTTTTGTCATTGAGCAAGACTACCAAGTCATTGATTCGTTACAGGTAAAAACAAATACGTAAGCCTGGCATCCGCAACAACAAAGTGCTACTTACATGGAACTGTCGCCAATAAATGGAACGGATAATTACCTTCTGCAACAGTCATCCCGTTTGCAGCATAACACTCACTATTCGGGTCCGGCAGATTTTGTTGCTGTTGCAAGAACTCAATAGAGATAAAAGCAGGTTCCGCTTTCTGCACAGCCTTTCCTACTCTGCTTAACATGTTCCTTCGTAAGTCCCGTACTTTTGGACTTTACCGTTGACCGTGAAGCTACCAAAGGCTGAGACGGAACTTCCACCTCCCGATAGACAGTATCCACCCGCTCGCGTACGACAATCACCGTATCTGCTACAGCAAGTCTCTCTCCAAACCACCTTCCTGCCTGTCTGAAGTGGTCGAAATCCCATAGCCTATTATCCCACCCAACAAACACGCGGCCACCAGCCACCAGGGAGAAATTCCTGAGCGCTTTCCACCTTTCACTTCAAAAGTTTCCCTTTCGGGCGGTTCCTGCTTCGCTTTCATCTTTCCGTCCTTCTGTCTCTCTCTGAGATTCTGTGCAAAAGCAGCATAAGCAACAGGAGGGTGAACTGATTTTTTCCTGCTCATATTGCTCTTTAGCAGCATGAATCAACTGTTGCATTTCCTGAGACTCTTCCAGTCTTTCTAAATCATCACTTTTCATATTCATCTATTTTTGGGGGTTATAATCTGATAAAGAACGCTGCAATACTTTCAAAGTATAATATAAGCGAGACTTTACCGTACCTTCCGGACAACACAGGGTTTGCGCAATCTCCTGTACCGGAAAGGCTCTTCTTCATAACGCAGCGTATATGCTGCCCGTTGTTCATCTGTCAACCCTGCAAGTACTTTTCTTCAAACTGCCGGTCGAAAACCTGACGATCATGTGCCACCTCAAACTCAAGCGAGGAATAGCTATCTTCTTCATTGGTATATGACTGTTGTAAACGATACTCGTCTACTATATCACGATGGCGGTACTCATTTTTGCAAAGATTATACGCCATCGCAAACGCCCATGTAGAGAACTGTTTTCCATGCTGATAACTACCCTCTTGCCTCATAAACACGAAGAAACAACTCTTGCAGAAAATCATCCGCCAACGCTCCGTCTGCCGACAGCATCCGCATAAAGAAACCTTTTAAACCGGGGAGCATAACGGCAGTAAAGTTCTCTTCGAATGCTTTCTCACTGTTCCTGAATGCAAAGCGTTCCATTAGCTGTTCGTCTGTTTCGTCGTGGCTGAAAGAAGTGAATAGCATCATGGCTCTACCATTTCTATTAATTGTTGATATTCTTTCCGGTGCTCTTCCTTAAATGAACGAACTATAACAGAAGTTAGTCCTTTTTTTCCATATCTCTTACATGATCAAAAATTCTATTAAACAACTTCAAATGTTCGGCAGTCTTTGCATCTACCCAAGACTTATTTACAAAACACCCATCATCCATACGATCCACAATATCTAATAACAACTTCTTCAGCCTCAAATATTGATTCTTGTCTCCACTTGTACGATAGAATTGTAAAAGGGGAAGAAAAGAAAGAACATAGGAATCTTCACCACGTGAAATATCCGTAATAATAGGGGACTGTAAATAATCAAGCAAATAAACCTGTTCATAATTTCTTCTTAAAATAGCCATATTATCATATGGTTTTAAGGAATATCTGAATACCAATCCTTCAGTAGAGGAAGTCTTTCATTTCCACTACGTCTTGTCTACTTGCAGAATATTGAGAAATATATACAGGACGCTGCTCTTTCTCCGCAAAATACCATGCACCGGGACATTTTACCTTTCCCCGGTCGGGAAGGGTATTTACATCTATTCCTTTTTGTCTTCCAAAAGTCGCTCTCTTCCTCCGGATTCATCAACTCACTTAAATCTACTACTTCCACATCCTTGAACAACCCTGCTCCATACTGAAGCAATACGCTGTAGGCCCATTCGGGACCGGTTCCCCGCAAGAATAGCATTCCTTTTCAGCCCTACAAATTCATTATAATAATAAGTCAGGATACTTCGTGAATATAATCCGCTGTCAAACCATTCGCGTGCTATTTCCCTCACCTTATCTATCTGTCCATGCCGTTGATAATACCACATATCATCTCTGTAATCCCTTTCACAATCCCGTCTCAAATAAACAATCTTCTCCTTGATTGCCTCTCTTTTGTCCTTGTCAGAAATCATAACCTCATCATCCAATACTTTATAATACACCCGTGTATCAGGAATGTACTTTTTCATTTTCTTAAGTAAACGAGGCTGTTCTTTCTTCCATAGCAATGTGTCTTCATCCCAAATTCCTTTGCACGCAAGATAGTAATTCTCCCACGCTTTTCATTTCTCACATCTTTATCGATTTCTAACTTCCATGCATCTTTTGAACTTGAAACCATTCTTTTCCACAAGGAATAAAGCCTACCAAATCGGGTTCCAAACGTAGCTCAAGACGTTCAGTTCTCAAGGTATCTATTTTCTGGGCAAACAAAGCCTGCTCAAAACCTATCAAGAGGAATAATATATATATAAGTCTTTTCATAGTCTTTATGAGAAGAACGATTAGAAATTAATACTTTTAAGATACCGTTCACGTACTTCCTCATTGTAATAATCCGCTTTCTTAATGATAGATTCCAATAAAGCATGAAGAACATCATAATGAGTCACATCACCTGATTCCTTATAAAACTGGAGAAGGGACTTGAAAGCCGGTACATAATATATGCTAAGCATTTTTACTCCTTTCAAATCAAGACAAACATTCGTCAACGTCTCAGGATAAAAAGACTCGTATAAGTAATCTAACAGATAAGTATTCTCATAATTGCGACGCATGATAGCCAGATTATCATAAGGTTTGGCAGAATATCTCATTAACAGACCTTCAGTATATAAATGGTCTTTCAGCAGATCTTTCACAAGCTTCATTGGTTGAGACAGAGATATAAATGGGACGGTTGGTATATTTGGCAATATGCTCTATACGTTTTTTGATTTCATTTGCAAATGTTGCCGTAGGAGTTTTACTTTTATAAAATTCAGGGTCAGTATCTTTGAACTCCGGTATGCCTAATTCCTCCGTAAGCCTGTTCATAGAAAAATGAAGGAAGGATTAAACCTGAAAGGATTCCTTTTTATCATCAAACAATCCCTTTCCATATTGAAGCAGATAACTTCCAAACAGCGTCCAATTAACATCAGTAAATATCAATGCGTCCTTTTCGGCAGAAGTCAATTCATTATAGGTATAATTTAAAGACTGAACAGGATATGCACCTGATTGATACCACCGGGTAGAAATGTCTTTCAGCCTATCCTTATTGCTAAAAAGACAAGCCCATATAAACAGGATAATGCATCACAGCATCAGGCCACTTATCTATAATTTCATCAAAAGTCATATCATTTTTTCCAAAAGGTAAAATCATATTCTGTATCAAGGCATAAGTAGCAGTATTGGGTATCTCTTTTTTCATTTTGTCCATCATCTCATTGATTTCCTTTTCTATATCATCGCCGGGAGTAAGCGATTTGAGTGTTTGAATCGTTCGTGCATAAGACATCCATGCTTTTTCATCTTTAGGGTTTTTCATAGATCTTCTGTTTCCATTCCGGGCCTGATTCTGAATTACAGGAATCTGAGATGCAATAGAGTCCGGGACCCAGCTTGCCTTGTTTTGAGAATAAACCTGTGCTGTACAATAGCACAATAAGACAAGTAACAAGTATTTGATAGTTTTCATTATTCACTCTTTTATTAAATTCAACATTGCTTAATTAGAACCGTTCTGACAAAGCATACACGCGAGCAAAGCAAACGTTCAAATAAAAAAGAGTACTTTTTTTTCAGCAGATATTTATCATTTCTATCAACAACCTTATTCAATGCTCCTTTCAATGTCCGATAATCACCTCACAAACCTTATCCTGAAACGCCCTCGCCTTGGCAGCCGAAAGCACATTCTGATTCATAATGGCAAAAGCCAAGGTATGTCCGTTCTTCATCTTCAGATAACCGGCAAGGGCATTGATCGCCGTAAACGAACCGGTCTTTGCATGGACATTTCTGAATGCGGGAGTATTCTTCATTCTGTTTTTCAGCGTTCCGTCTATTCCGGCAACAGGAAGGGACTTATACAGTTTCTGAAAACATCGGATTGTGAATAGGCATATTTCAGAAAATCGACCAACAGGGCAGGAGACAGGTAATTATAATTAGACAATCCGCAACCATCCGCAATCTTATAGTCTTTCGGATCGTGCCCGAGGTTACGAACCAGTTTCATAATCTCAACAATGCCATCCTCCGCCGTCACACGTTTCTTTCCTGTAGCTTGTGACGCAATCCGGCAAAAAGCATTGCTTCCGCATTCAAATTATCACTTTCCTTCATCAACTGATTCAAGACCTTCTGCACCGGAGTCTCCCAGCGAGCCATCTGCTCTGCTCCATCGGACGGTAATTCGGTAAAACCGTACGATTCGGGAACCACGATTCCTTTAGCACGGAGACGTTCTAAAAAAGCGTGCATAAAGAAGCTCCCTGAATCATAGACATTTATCAAATCCTTTCTAAACGTAGGAACATTGCCTGTTACGATCAGATTATTCCCATTGGTCAACCAGTCTCTCGATAATGAATATTTTCCGGCAGAAGGAGTACGTGTCTTTGTCCGGTTCGTCAGGGTATAATAAGAAGACACAGGCTTGCAGGAAACGCTTGCCGTATCTCCTTGTAGAGAGCCGGGAACCACCGTCACTTCCACAGCACCCTTACAAAACATCAACGGAGACATATAAGGCTGATAAGCCTCCGGAGTATCATCCCATGCCCATCCGTGCCCCCAATAAAGGGAATCTTTCATCGAAACATCGCCATACACCTGTCCGTTGATTACCGAAAAAGGGAAGGTGATTACTTCTTCGATCAATGAATCCATCATCAAACTGTCAAATTCCGGATCGAATCCACCGACAACATACAAGTTGCCTTGCAACGTATCATGCTCTATCACCCCGTCGTGCCAGACTTCCGTACGGAAAGGATTGTCCGCATCGGGACGGGAGAGGGCTGTAATAGCCGTGAGCAGCTTCATGGTAGAAGCCGGGCGGAGAGTTTCGTATCACGATAAGTATATAATGACTTCTTCGCTGTCAGGTCATACACGGATATGCCGACTTCGGATGCTTCGGGAAGCATTCTTTTGATTAGTGAATCAATCTGAGAAAGATTTGCCTGCCCCCATACGGATGTGGGCAACAGGGCAACTGATAAAACCAAAAACAACAAATACTTCTTCATCAACCTTCTACATTAACCTACATTAACTTTCATGCTACTTCACTTCTTCCGTATCTCGAATATCACGGCTATCCGCTTATGCTCAATCTTATAATGCTTCCCGGAAAATCTCTCCTACCGTAGGATGAGGAAAACAACCTTCTTCCATGCGGCGGCAGTCAATCCAAGCTCAATGGCAGTACCGGCAAGAGTGATGATTTCCGAAGCAGGATTGCCCAGCACGTGTGCTCCGATTATCCGTTCCTGTTCATCCAGCAGTACTTTGCAAACCCCTGTTCACTCCTTCGTTCTCTGCTACAAAACGACCGGAATAAGCCATCGGAAGTTTCACCACCTTATAAGTAATTCCTTTTGCTGAGGCCGATTCTTCCGTCTCTCCGACTCCTGCAATCTCCGGATTCGTATAAACAACGCCGGGGATAGCCCGGTAACTCATTGCATCTTCCTTACCCAAAATAGAATGTACGGCAACCTCAGCCTCACGGACAGCCGTATGAGCCAACAAAGAAAAGCCTGTCAGATCACCGCAGACATAAACGCCGGACAGCGAAGTCTGCATCTTCTCATTGACCTTGATAGCGCCACGCCCGGTTTTATCCAGATTCAGATTTTCGAGTCCGAAACCTTTCGTCACAGGTCGGCGTCCAACGCTCATCAATAGCTTTTCTGCTATAACACTGCCCTTTCCTTCTGCATTCTCGTATGAAACAACCGCACCCTCTTCCGTCTGTGATAAAGCGACAACTTTAGTGCTGAGCAGGAATTTAATGCCCCGCTTTGCATATTCGGCACGAAGCAATGCAGACAGTTCCTTATCCATTCCTCCCAAAATCTCATCCATCATCTCAATCACCGTTACCTGCACACCGAGACTATTGAAAAAATGATGCAAACTCCATACCGATCACTCCACCGCCTACAATGGCAAAGGGAGGCAGGCAGCTCCTTACTGTCCAGCGCATCCCGGTGCGTCCAGTAATTCACCGTTTCCACGCCGGTAATAGGAGGGATGAAGGTTTCGGAGCCTGTACAAAGGATCAGATTTTCCGCATTGTATGTTTCTTCGCCACAGCGAACTGTATTTTTATCTATGATCTGCGCCTCTCCCGTCACCATCGCGACATTATTGGAGGTCAACTTTGCCTTTACACCCAATACCAGTTTGCGCACCACTTTACTTTTACGGGCAATGATCTTCGGCAAGTCAAAAGAGACTTCGGAGACATTCACCGCATATTTCGAGGAATGACGTGCACTGTCGTAAGTCTTTGCCGAATACAACAGCGTTTTCGTCGGGATGCATCCTTCATTCAGGCAGACACCTCCCAAATTATTCTTCTCGATAAGGAGTACACTCAAACCGGCTTTGCCGGCAGATTCTTCGGCGGCTGTATATCCTGCGGGACCGCCACCGATGATAATGACTTGGTATTTCATAGGTATAAAATTTATTGTTCCATTCTCTTTTTAATCAACTCCACAAATTCCCGTTCTTTGACAGGCATGACCGAAGCAAACTTTCCGTTTCCATACTCTATCAAGACATAATTCGTCACCGAAAACTTTCCGAATTTCATGGAATGATACTTCCGGATAGCTGTGATTTCGGCAATAGGAATTACTTTTTTACGCATAAAACGTCCAGTGGATATCTCCAGAACTCCATCAGTAGATACAGTGTAAACCGTATGAATAATCTGTTCGATCACTACAATCAGCATGAGCATAAACAGCACAGCCGGCAAGATATATTTACACCACAAAGCACCGACGGCATTTACAGTAAGCACTGCCAACAGGAAATACTGGTACCAGGCGATGCGGGCATGAAAAATTCGATTCATTTTGTCAGATTTTTGCGTGCAAGGTAGCAAATTTATGAATTAGTGACAACGAAAAGAACAACGAAGTAACTTATTTTGTAGCTTTGCGGTGAGAAATAAACAAAATTATGGTAAGAAAATTCGATTTCCTCGTTATCGGCTCCGGAATTGCCGGTATGAGTTTTGCGCTCAAAGTGGCGCACAAAGGTAAAGTTGCTCTTATCTGTAAAAGCGGGCTGGAAGAAGCCAATACGTACTTCGCACAAGGTGGAGTGGCGTCCGTCACCAACCTGCTGGTGGATAATTTCGACAAACACATTGAAGACACGATGATTGCCGGCGACTGGATCAGTGACCGTGGCGCAGTAGAAAAAGTAGTGCGCGAAGCGCCTGCGCAAATTGAAGAACTGATCAAGTGGGGCGTGGACTTCGACAAAAACGAGAAAGGCGAATTTGACTTGCACCGCGAGGGAGGACACTCCGAGTTCCGCATTCTTCACCATAAAGATAATACGGGAGCAGAGATTCAGGACAGCCTGATCAAAGCCGTGCAACGGCATCCCAATATCACGGTAATCGAGAACCAGTTTGCTATTGAAATCCTGACCCAACATCATCTGGGAGTCACCGTTACCCGCCAGACACCGGACATCAAATGCTACGGTGCCTACATCCTCGATCCGAAGACCGGAAAAGTAGATACCTATCTTGCCAAAGTGACTCTTATGGCCACCGGTGGAGTAGGAGCTGTCTACAAGACCACAACCAATCCGCTAGTCGCCACGGGAGACGGCATCGCTATGGTTTACCGTGCCAAAGGTACAGTGAAGGATATGGAATTTGTACAGTTTCACCCCACCGCCCTTTATCATCCGGGTGACCGCCCTTCGTTCCTGATTACGGAAGCGATGCGCGGCTACGGTGGCGTACTCCGTACTATGGACGGCAAGGAGTTCATGCAAAAATACGATCCCCGTCTTTCACTCGCTCCGCGCGATATCGTAGCCCGTGCTATTGACAACGAAATGAAAAATCGGGGTGATGACCATGTTTATCTTGACGTCACCCACAAAGACCCGGAAGAGACAAAGAAGCACTTTCCCAATATTTACGAGAAATGCCTCAGCTTGGGCATCGACATCACCAAAGATTACATCCCGGTAGCTCCGGCCGCCCATTATCTCTGCGGCGGTATCCTGGTAGACCTGAACGGACAGTCTTCTATCGAGCGTCTATACGCAGTAGGAGAGTGTTCTTGCACAGGACTGCACGGCGGTAACCGCCTGGCTTCCAACTCACTGATCGAAGCTGTCGTATATGCCGACGCTGCCGCCAAGCATAGCCTGAGAGTTGTAGACCAGTATGCCTACAACGAAGCCATCCCCGAATGGAACGATGAAGGTACCCGCTCACCGGAAGAAATGGTACTCATCACACAGAGCATGAAGGAAGTGAACCAGATTATGAGTACTTATGTAGGTATTGTCCGCAGCGACCTTCGTCTGAAACGTGCCTGGGACCGACTGGATATCATTTACGAAGAAACTGAAAGCCTGTTCAAACGCAGCGTAGCCTCCAGAGAGATTTGCGAATTGCGTAATATGGTCAACGTAGGATATCTGATTATGCGTCAGGCGATGGAACGCAAAGAAAGCCGCGGATTGCATTATACGATTGATTATCCACACGCTAAAAAATAATCATGAAAACATTAACTAGACTATTTATTCTTTTATTCGTTATGGCAGGTGTAAGTTCCTGCTATACAGGGATCCCATTGAAGCAAGGCAAATCGGAAAACAACCGAACTTACGAAGTCAGCTATTTGTTCGAGCATGACGGAGTCAAAGTCTATCGATTTATGGATATGGGAAACTATGTGTACTTTACCACAAAGGGAGATGTGACCAGTATCAAAAAATGACTCTACGAAAGAAAGGACTGTAACGATCTACAGAGATGATACAGTCAGATAATGAAATCTTAATAAATAAAAGTGCCGCTTGCAATCATATGCAAGCGGCACATTTTTATTATCTAATAAACACCTCTTATTATTAATAGTTTTCTTTCTTCACCTCGAAATAAGCCTGCGGATGCAAACATGCCGGGCAAACTTCAGGAGCTTCCTTACCGATTTTGATATAACCGCAGTTACGGCATTGCCATACTACTTCACCTTCTTTAGCGAATACAGTCATATTCTCGATATTGTTCATGAAAGCCAGGTATCTTTCTTCGTGGCCTTTCTCAGCGATTGAGATATTGCGGTACATAGCAGCAATCATCGGGAAACCTTCCTGTTCTGCCACATCAGCGAAATGAGGATAATCCAGTGACCATTCTTCGTGTTCGCCGGCAGCGGCAGCGCGAAGATTTTCGAGTGTATTACCGATCACACCAGCCGGATAGCTGGCAGTAATTTCAACCATACCACCTTCCAGAAACTTAAACATACGTTTTGCATGTTCTTTTTCCTGATCAGCCGTTTCAGTGAAGATAGCAGAAATCTGTTCGTAACCTTCTTTTTTAGCCACACTTGCGAAATAGGTGTAACGCATTCTTGCTTGTGATTCTCCTGCAAATGAAGTCAACAGATTCTTCTCTGTCTGAGTTCCTTTAATACTTTTAGCCATAATTCTAATCTATATTTTAAATTGGTAATTACCAAACGTAACTTGTCGTACTATTTATAACGCAAATATAAGCGAATTGTTCGTAATAATCCCTTTTCTTGATGAATAAAAACTATCGATTCATAGATAAAACCTATCAACAATCAAATAGCATGTTGCTAAACATACTTATCTCGATTATTTTGCGTAATTTTGCAACCTCTACTTTGCAAAAGAGCAAATTATATAGAATAATTCACAGAAATGAAGTTATTTGAATTTAAACCCAAATTGGTTTCTTGTTTAAAGAATTATTCGAAAGAAACGTTTATGGCGGACCTGATGGCAGGCGTCATTGTCGGCATCGTAGCACTTCCACTGGCCATCGCCTTCGGTATTGCTTCGGGAGTATCGCCCGAGAAAGGTATTATCACTGCTATTATTGCCGGATTCATCATCTCTCTGCTGGGAGGAAGCAAAGTCCAGATCGGCGGACCGACAGGAGCTTTCATTGTGATCATCTACGGCATCATCCAGCAATATGGCGAAGCCGGACTGATTGTGGCGACGCTTATGGCAGGTGTTCTCCTTATATTATTAGGAGTGTTCAAGCTCGGAGCCGTTATCAAGTTTATTCCGTATCCCATTATCGTCGGTTTCACCAGCGGTATTGCCGTTACCATTTTTACTACGCAGATTGCCGATATCTTCGGCCTGTCTTTCGGAGGTGAAAAAGTACCGGGAGACTTCGTCGGGAAGTGGATGATTTATTTCCGTCACTTCGATACGGTGAATTGGTGGAATACCATTGTAAGTATTGTCAGCATCATTATCATTGCAATCACTCCCCGGTTTTCTAAAAAAATTCCCGGATCGCTGATTGCCATTATTGTAGTGACAGTGGCCGTCTATCTGATGAAGACTTATGGCGGAATAGATTGCATTCCGACCATCGGCGACCGTTTCACCATTAAGTCAGAATTGCCGGATGCCGTTGTACCGGCTTTGGATTGGGAAGCTATCAAAATCTGTTTCCGGTAGCTATCACTATTGCAGTGCTGGGAGCTATTGAATCACTCTTGTCTGCCACCGTAGCCGATGGTGTGATAGGCGACCGTCATGATTCCAACACGGAACTAATCGCACAGGGTGCGGCAAATATCGTAGCGCCATTGTTCGGCGGTATTCCCGTTACCGGTGCGATTGCCCGTACCATGACGAATATCAACAATGGAGGCAAGACGCCGATTGCCGGTATTATCCATGCGATTGTCCTTCTTCTGATTCTGCTTTTCCTGATGCCGCTGGCACAATACATCCCGATGGCTTGCCTTGCCGGAGTACTGGTCATCGTATCTTATAATATGAGCGGCTGGCGCGTCTTCAAGGCTTTACTGAAGAATCCGAAATCCGATGTCACCGTACTGCTGATTACTTTCTTCCTCACTGTTATCTTCGACTTGACAGTTGCCATCGAAGTAGGACTGATCATCGCCTGCGTACTCTTCATGAAACGTGTCATGGAAACTACTGAAATCTCCGTCATTACGGATGAGATCGACCCGAATAAAGAATCGGATATCGCCGTCAACGAAGAAAACATCATGATCCCTAAAGGAGTGGAAGTATATGAGATCAACGGCCCTTACTTCTTCGGTATCGCTACAAAGTTCGAAGACACCATGGCACAGCTGGGAGACCGTCCGAAAGTACGTATCATCCGTATGAGAAAAGTTCCGTTCATTGACTCCACAGGTATTCATAATCTAACTACACTTTGTGAAATGTCGCAGAAAGAAAAGATTACCGTCATTCTTTCCGGAGTCAATGAGAAAGTATATAAAGTGCTGGAGAAATCCGGCTTCTATGAATTGCTGGGAAAAGAAAATATCTGCCCGAACTTCAAGATAGCGCTGGATAGAGCGGAAGAAGTCATGAAATAAAGAGATTCCAACATAAAGAAAAGAGCCATTTTATCTCCTGCTTTTCGGGATTAAAATGGCTCTTTTTATTTTAAGAGAGGAGAGATTACCGCTCCACTAAACTTTTAAAAAACAAGCCACGTTTATACATCATTCTCAACAGGAAGAAAAGAATAAGATAATTAGCAAAAAGTAAGCCATACGGGATAATAATCTCCGATGTATTGTTTCAACCCGTAACTGACCGAATCAGCAATGCAACGGAAGTTCACCACTTCGCCCAACAGATAAGCCGTGATGGAATTCATACCATACACTTTCAGCCAGTCCAATCCCGCGGGTATGTCCCTTGTAATCAATCCAATAATAAAATAATGCCATCAACAGAAAGCAATAACCACCGGATAGTAATGTCATACTACCTGTCCACAAACGCTTAATGATGGGCATCTGCAAACTCCAAAGCATCGCCAGCCCTACTAAAAAGCACACCAATGACCGACAGAGTCTGTACCACCTTTTTACGGTTCGCTTTCCCTTCTTTCATAATCTTTCCGGCAAAAAGCTCCGAGCATGACAGTCACTCCGAATGTCAGGCTACTCCATATCCATGTATAGTTGTAGTATGGCGAGAAGCTCCAGGTTCCGTCCTCATTCCAGAAAACACCATCTCTGAAACGACCTAAGACACATCTGTCCACCTGTTCGGCAAAGTTTCCAGCCGGTGTGAAGTCACCCAAAAATGTCATGGGAATCCAGTATATGAAAAGCAACAATAAAGTGATTCCTATCTGCCACCTGAATGAAAAATGTACCTGAATGACTGCCGCAATGAGATAGCCGACAGCAATAGACTGCAAAGTATTTGAATAGAGATAAATATGACTGCTGTCCAGTCCAAGCAGATTTCCCTGAACAATCATTCCGAAAATAAACAGCAGAAACACCCGCCTCAGAATCCTCCGATAGACGAGCCAGTAACTGCCGGACATACCGACGTACTTTGACAGTGAAAACGGCATCGAAGCGCCTGTCATAAAGAGGAACAACGGCATCACAAGATCCCAAAAACGGAATCCCTCCCACACTTCATGATCAAACTGATAAAGGATATCATTGAGAAACGGCAAGTTCAACTGTCGTACCAACGCCGCAAACACCGGCTGAAAGAAGACAAGAAGAAACAGGTCAAAGCCACGAAGGATATCCAACGATGCCAAACGGGTTGTGTTTTTCTCAGATAATTTATTCATCGCATTTATAAATTTAAGTTTTCATCACTCTTCCTTACTTCACGGGATAAATGGTGAAAGTAAATGTTTGCTTTCCCAACGGAACCAGATACGGCGGCAACACCCCCCGGTCCGCATGTAGCAGTACCTACACCTGCCTGCTTAGCATCCAAATGTACGGTAATCCTGCCATTACGTTCCAAGTCATTGATATGAAGTGCCTTCTCCAATAATAAATCAGAGAAAGGAGAGCACTAAACTGGAATGGAGAATCAGACTCTATCCAGCAGCCTTTTCCGCTGTCGTCTGCCAAGCTTCACCCAACGTACATCGGTGCGGTTTCCCGTCGACTGGGGGATAACATAATAATGGAACATCTTTTCGGGCGTTGTAGTATAGATACCTATTTTACCAGACTGGTTTCTGTCAATGTATGTTTCGTGTTCACCACGTCCCAGATAAGTCACATTTCCATAGGTATCGTTCATTTCAAACGTTAATCCCAGTCGTGCTATTGATTTCACCCATGTCGTGTCCGGCTGAAAAGTAGTCTGTACTTTCAAAGATCCATTGTGATTCAGCGTATATTCCAATGTGGCATCTCCTACTTTCTTCCCAGTCACATTCAATATATTTACCTGTGCGGTAGCGGATGTCTTACTTTCTTTCAGAGAAACCACCTTTTGGGTCAATGTATGCAATCCGGCTTTTCTCCATAGTTTTGCACCCATTCTGTCCCGATTATCATTATCCGTTGCCGGACGGAACAGGCTTATAGTGACCGGACTAGCCAACAACTCTTCTCCGTCCAGACAAAGAGACTTCAAAGCGCCTGTGTTTTCATCGACTTCAAATGTCGTTTTTCCGGCTTCAGAAGGTTTTCCATTCCATACTTTTCCGGATGCAGGAAGCACAAACTGGTCATAAGCAATTTCCCAAGCGGTGTCCACTAAAGGAGTGGACTTTTTACGTGTCCAGCCCAAATCAAGATAAGCTTCACGGATAGTCTTGGGAAGCTGCACCGCCCCTAAAGTAAGCTCCACCGTTGCATGCGGCTCACATGCCACCTCCTTGTTGCCTTCTGCCAAAACAGTACCATCATCTCCCGTCACCTTCCAATGCAGGATATATTCATTCAAATCAGAGAAGTCGAACCAGTTCTTCACACGAACCGTCAGATTCTTTTTTATCAATCAGTGTGCTCTTTATATTCTGATAGATCTTCTTTATTTCCAGCAAATGCGGATGAGGTTCCTGGACAGCATTTACCAACCCATTGCAACAGAAGTTTCCAAAGCTGGGCACATCTTTCGGCCCGTAATCTCCTCCGTATGTCCAATACCATTTACCATCCTTGTCTACTTCACGGAACGACTGATCTACCCAGTCCCAGATACAACCTCCTTGTGCCATCGGCTCATTTTCGAAGACCTCCCAGTATTCTTTCATTCCGCCGCAGCTATTGCCCATTGCATGCAAATACTGCAAAGAATGAAAGGACGATAAATATCCTTGCGTGCCACATAATTTCTGATCACATCCACACTGCGATACATCCGGCAATAGATATCGGTATTATAGTTTTCTTCCGCACGTTCGTATTGTACCGGACGGTTTTTCTCCACCGATTTCAGCCAGTCATACGTACGTTCGAAATTGATTCCGTTGCCGGCTTCATTACCGAGCGACCAGATGACAACAGAGGGATGATTCTTCGAACGTTCATACATACGGCGTGTACGGTCTATATGGGCAGGAAGCCACGTACTGTCCTTTGCAAGAGAGGCAGGACCATAACCCATACCGTGCGATTCAATATTAGCCTCATCAATCACATAAAGTCCGTAACGGTCGCAAAGCTGATACCAGTAGGGATGTGCCGGATAATGCGAGTTGCGTACCGTATTGATGTTATGCTGTTTCATTAACCTGATATCCTGTTCCATCAGTTCTTTGCTTACTGTACGTCCGAGTTGCGAATGTTCGTGCCGGTTAACACCTTTCACCAATACAGGCACACCGTTTATACAGAAACGTCCGTTCTTTATCTCAGAAGTTCTGAACCCGACTTTTGTTCCGGTTATTTCCGTAACCTTTCCTCCGGCATCTTTCAACTCCAACAACAAGGTATAAAGTTCGGGATGCTCCGCATTCCATCTTCTCACATCAGGAAGGCGCTGTTCATCGAATACGATCAGATTGCCCGATCCATGTGATTCCAGCTTCCGGCTTCCTTCCAGCACTGTCTTGTCCGAAGCATCTTTCAATGTATAAGCAATGGAGGACGTTCCCGAAGCCGTTCCTCCGACTGCCACCTCCAGTTCGAAGATACCCTCTTTGTAATGTTTTTTCGAGAAGGGAAGTCACCTTGTAATCGGCAATATATTGTTCGGGAGTGCTGTAAAGATACACATCCCGTTCAATACCACTCAATCGCCACATATCCTGACATTCCAAATATGCTCCTGAACTCCAGCGATATACTTCAAGCGCAATCGTATTTTCTCCGTCGGTGAGCTTGTCCGTGATATCCCATTCGGCAGCAGTCTTGGAACCTTGATTGTATCCGAGAAACTCACCGTTTACCCATACATAATAAAACGATATCACTCCTTCACAGCAGAGTACCACACGACGTCCTTCCCATCCGGCAGGCACTTTAAAAGTCCGCCGATAAGAACCGACCTCGTTCTCTTTGTAAGGTACCAAAGGAGGATTCTTTTTGAAATTAAACATCTTATCATCAAACTCGTACGTCTCATTCACATAAATAGCCGTACCATATCCCTGACGTTCCCAGTTTCCCGGCACCTTTATATCTGCCCATCCACCTGTATAGTACGACGGCTTATAAAAATCTTTTGGACGAGTGTCCGGATTCTTCACCCAATGGAACTTCCACTGCCCGTTCAGACTCATATAATAAGGTGACTGCTCGAATGTGCCTTTCTCCACCTCCGAAGCATCTGCATAAGGCCATACATAAGTATGAGGATCGAGCTTGTTCAATCCTACGGCATACTGGCTCTGCCATTCAGGCTGTTGCTGTTGTGCCGTAGTGGAAATGATAGCGGGCGCCGCCAGCATCATTAAGAAAAAATGGTTTCAACAAATTATTCATTTTTATCATTCTATCATCACTTCATCAAAATGCACTCTTGCCTCCTGCCCGGGACGGACATGGTTATCAGGACATTTTCCTATCCCTTTTGCCGTTACCCTTATATAGCGGGTTTCAACGCCTCCCAAACTTATCGATATATCCTCAATATAATTACCTTCACGGAAAATCTCTTCCGGAGTAAAGGTCCGTTCTCCTGCCTTATCGAAAGTTTTATTATCACCGGATACCGCAATCTCTATCAAGCGCGGTTTATGTACAGCCATACCATAACTGGTTATGCAACCAATAGTGAAGGTATTCACCTTCTCCATCTTCTCCATATCTATAGTAAAAGAGATAGAATCATTATTCGTCCAAGAACACCATTCAAAGTCCGAATACTTCAGGCTTCCACGTATCCCGTTAGTCAGAAGTTTCTCATTCGGATTACATCCCGACACAGGTTTGGCGGTTGCCAGATTCCAACGAACAGGAAGCGTCAGTGTCTTTCCCATTTGTCTGCCTTTCACAAAAGTAGCACTTTTAAGATTCAATGTCTCTTTTACGGCCAATTTTTTCTTTATAAAGAGGTGAAGTAGCTATAGGTTCACTGCCATCTGTCGTATAATGTATTTCTGCATCCGGCCGGATACATTCCAGTTTCACTTTCAGTGCTCCATCTTCGGGAGTCACCGTGTGCTGAATATTATACATCGAACGGGCATAGACAATTCCTTTTGCCGTCAGATGTTCATTATAAATATCCATTGCTTTCAGAAATGAAGTCCAATCCTTTTTCTCCGGCTGTGTCCATGCTATCTCCGCCAATGCAGCCAGACGGGGAAATACTAAATAATCCACGTCTTCAGGTTTATTGCAGAACTCTGTCCACATGGATGCCTGCACGCCCATGAGTAAAGAAGCGTACTCCGGCTTCCAGTCTGCCTGCACCGGTTCATAATCATAAATATCCTTCAACGTATTATTACCAAAGTAGGTTTGAGGTTCGAACCATTGCGGCCCTTGATAACGAATCAGATACATGATACGTGCGGGTGTCATGATGAACGGATGCCCTTGCTCCGCTGCTTTCAGAGCAGCCGTTCCCAGTCCTCTCCATCCCTGGATGATAACGCCTTCCGGCAGGAAACTGCTGTTTGTCAGTTCGTCCCAGCCTATCACTTCGCGTCCTTTGCTGCGTACATAGTCGCTCATCCGTTTCATAAAGTAACCTTGCAAGTCTTCTTCATTGTCCAGATGTTCATTTTTCATCCGTGCCTGACAAAGCGGGCACTTTTTCCCAATATCCTTTTTGCGCTTCATCACCTCCCAGATGGATATAGCGGGAAGGAAACAAAGCCATCACTTCATCCAGAACATTCTGCAAAAAAGTAAAGGCACTATCTTTTCCAGCACAGTAAATCACTCCCGAATTGCCTCCACCCAAACCGGGATCACCCCGATATAACTCTTTACTATCGGACAGGTCAATTCCGGATAAGCAGCCAATGCAGCATTACTATGGGCAGGCATATCAATCTCGGGAATAATTTCTATCTGCCGTTCGGCAGCGTAAGCCACCATCTCCTTTACATCCTCCTGTGTATAGAATCCTCCGATAGGCGTAGGTTCTCCCGGTTCCGGATTGCGCCGGAAATAGAAAGGAACATCCATACGGTTGACCCGCCAGGCTCCTGTTTCCGTCAGGCGGGGATATTTCTTGATTTCCAATCGCCAGCCATTATCGTCCGTGAGATGGAAATGAAGGGTATTGATTTTGAGGATACCCATACTGTCGATAATACGCAACACGTTTTCCTTAGGAATAAAGAATCGGGCGACATCCAACATCAGTGCCCGATAACCAAAGCGTGGTTCATCCTGAATAGTCACTGTGGGAATATTCCAGTCAAGGCACTTTGCCCGTTGATTGCCTTCGATAGCAGGTGGCAGCAGTAAACGGATCGTCTGCAATGCGTAGAAAAAATCCTTTCGTATCGGAAGGCTTTCACCAAAATCTGCTGCGGGGTAACTTCCAGCAGGTATGCTTCACTTTTTAGAGAAGAGTCAGTCGTAAAACGAACATGACTCTTCTCACTGCTACCCATTGTCAACTGAGGAATTATCCCTGAGCTTTTTTTAAATAAGTCTATAAAGTTACGGGCGATAACCGCCTGTTCATGGTTTTCTACGGAAAAGACTGTCTTGTCGGAAAAGGTAAAGTTACCCTTGCCCGGTACTACACGTACCGGACAAGGAACTATTGAAATAGGGGATGGTGTTAAGTTATCAGCGCTTGCCCCCCGCTATAGGTGCCAGTAGCATGAGAATGATTAAGATGTATTTCGTCATGATAGTCAGTTTTATTATTATTCCTTGTCTCTCTCAGGGGAGAAACGGACCGGATCATTATACTGTTCCTGCAGTTTTTCCATTTCTACTTTCAGTTCTTCGGCGATGGATTCATATTCGGGTTGACCGTAAAGGTTGTGCATCTCCGTAGGATCAGCCTGCAGGTCGTAAAGTTCCCACCAGTTGATGTTATTATAAAAATGAATCAGTTTATAGCGTTCGGTACGTATGCCGTAATGGCGTTTCACCATGTGTTCGGCAGGATATTCATAGAAATGATAATATAAGGCTGTCCGCCAGTCCTGAGGATGTTCGCCTTTCAGCAACGGAACAAGTGACACTCCGTGGATGTCTTCGGGCACAGGAGCTCCGGCAAGTTCGAGGAAGGTAGGGGCATAGTCGATGTTCTGCACCATTTCCGTGATCTTTCCCCTGCGGTCAAAGCCTTTCGGCAGGCGCATGATAAGAGGAGTACGCATGGACTCTTCGTACATGAAACGTTTGTCAAACCAACCATGCTCACCCATGTAGAAGCCTTGATCGGAAGTATAAACTACCAGTGTATTGTCCAGTAATCCCTTCTTTTTCAGATAGTCGAATACTCTACCGACATTGTCATCAATGATTTCACCGTCTTCATATAGTCGCGCATATAACGCTGGAATTTCCAGTTGGCAAGTTCTTTCCCCTGCAGGTTCTGCCGGTAGAAATCGGCTATGATCGGAGCATAGAACTTGTCCCATGCGGCACGCTGTCCTTCGTCCATGCGTCCGATATACTTTTCATACAAGGCTTTCAGGCGGGAGTCTTTATCAGGACGCAGCATTTTAAGATCGTAGATCATATCCATATCTTTGGCAAGGCTCATTTCGTGTGAGGCGGCAGGCGGACATCCCTCATAATCGGCGAAGAAATTATCCGGTAACGGAAGGTCTTATCTTCATACAAAGCCAGATTACACGTATCTGCCAACCAGTTGCGATGAATCGCTTTGTGATGAATCAACAGGCAAAAAAAGGTTTATCAAGCTCACGTTTGTGTTCCATCCAGTCAATGGCATCATCGGTAATCAGATTTGTGATATATCCGTGCTTCCGGATGGTGTCGTTGTTCTGTGTAATGAAATCCGGATTGTAGTAATCGCCCTGACCGGGAACTATTTCCCAGTAGTTAAATCCGGAAGGAAGGCTTTCAAGATGCCATTTGCCTACCAATGCGGTC
>VOFG01005026.1_pt1 | contig 48544 bp, 100 predicted proteins | sample 5384171 | NCBI WGS metagenome assembly VOFG01 (sample SAMN12384726, study PRJNA508395) | human gut metagenome | isolation source: healthy gut F | host: Homo sapiens
GAAGACTATTTTATTATTTTTACTATGATATTTCCAAAGGTTCGTAGTAGTCGAAGCCCTACATTACCGCTTTTTCAGGGTGAAACTGCATGCCATAGACATTTTCTCTCTCCACAATGCCCGGTATCTTAATCCCATAATCCGCGGTTGTTGTAATATATTGAGAATCTGTATCTACGTAACAAGAGTGCACAAAATATGTATATTTATCAGTTACATCAGAAAAAGCACTGTCTTTGCGGCATAGTGTATTTTGATTCCACCCATATGAGAGGTACACGAAGGCCGAGGTTATTAGGAATGGCTTTCACAGTGCCCGGTATAATACCCAATCCGGGAGTCGGTCCATATTCTTCAGATTCATCAAATAAAAGCTGCATCCCTAAACAAATACCAAGCAATGGTATGTTGCGCTCCACCACCTCATGAATAACGTCAATAAGACCGCGCTCACGAAGGACGGAAACAGCCGATGCATAGGCGCCGACACCCGGTAGAATCACACCATCAGCAGCCAATATAATATCTCGATCAGCGGTCAATACCGCATCAAGACCGATATGTTGTAATGCTTTTTGTACATTAAATGTATTGCCCGCATCATAATCAATTATGGCAATCATAGTGACATCCTTTCTTTTACGCCTATGTAAATAGCAACATACGTCGCAATGTACATCGCTATATAAATGACCTACATTATTGACGAGCCATATACTCTTTCAAAATAGCGCGCATAATAGCACCATCACTAGCAGGTGGTAATGTTACACGCAACCAATTATCTCGTTGTCCACGACGTACTTGATAGCCCTTAGCGAGCCATTCATCAGCAAGGCTATCCGCATTAGGTACGGACATAAAGATAAAATTAGCACCGCTCTTATAATAAGTGCCGCCCACTTCATCCAACGTTTGTTCCCATAAGGCGCGTTCTGCAGCATTCTTCTCTATGGTGCTGCGCAAAATTCACGATCACCAAAGGCAGCCTCAGCAGCCACTTGGGACAAGGTATTCAAATTATATGGCAAGCGAATGGTTTGAATATAGTTCGCTAATTCAGCGCTACTCATCATATAGCCTACGCGATAGTTGGCAAGGCCATAGGCCTTAGAGAAGGTACGCATAATAAATACATTAGGAAATTCATCAAGCAAAGTTCGTGCCGTTGGTACCTCTACGGAGGTTACGAAATCGATATAAGCTTCGTCGATGATGACTAACACATCTTTTGACAATGTACTGATAAAGTTACGAATATCTTCAACAGTTTCATAGGTCCCTGTTGGATTGTTTGGATTGCAAATCCATACGAGGCGCGTCGTAGTATCTACGGCTTGGCGCATCGCCTTAAAATCGTATTGACCTGTGGCTTCGATGCATGGCACCTCGCGAATGACCGCCCCTTCTACGAGGCCGTTAAGGCCGTATTCAGAAAAAAGCAGGAACGCTGATGACGATAGAATCACCGGCATTGATAAATGTTTTATTTACCATGGAAATCACTTCATCAAGGCCGACGCCAATAACAAGTTGATTTTCTACTACGCTTCCAATAGTTCGCTAATATGCTTCGCAAGGATGATGCGTTGCCATCCGGATATAGATTGGCATCATTGTTCGTCACATAGTCTAGTACTGCGTCGCGCACCTTTGGCGATGTACCATAAGGGTTTTCATTGGCTGACAATCGCACAAGGCGCTCCACACCGAGGCGAGCTTTGACGGACTCTGCCGGTTCCTCTGGCACATAGGGCTTTAATTGGCCAATAATCTTCTTCATACTCTACTCCTTACAAATCTGTAATCGCTTTGCGTTCCTGTGTTTTGCTGATGACGCCCTCACGGCTTGCCAACTCTTCTAAAAGATGGCTTCGTAAGAAACGCCCTTTTCTACCAATAACACGAGCAAATGGTAGAGTACGTCTGCTGTTTCATACACTAGTTCTCGGGGATTTTCATTCTTAGCGGCGATGACAACTTCTGTTGCTTCTTCGCCTACCTTTTCAAGATTTTATCGAGTCCTTTGTCGAACAAGTAATTCGTATAGGATCCTTCCTTTGGTGTTTCCTTGCGCCCCTTAATAATGGCGTATAATGCTTCTAATGTTTGTTGATTGGCCATTGTTCTTCTCCTTTGTGAAAGCTAACGCCTACGCGTCATCTCACATTATACTTCATATATTTCTCTACGCTTCTACATCATTAAAAAAGCAGCTCACAGCCCCCGTATGGACATGCAGGACCTTCTGCATTGACGAGAACCAGTAATGTATCACCATCGCAATCGAGCTTCATATCCACCACGTGTTGTACATTGCCACTTGTACCACCCTTTATGCCATAGTTCTTGGCGAGAACGAGACCAAAACCAAGTTTCCTTTGTTTCCAGTGTTTTGTGAAAGCTTTCTTCGTTCATCCACGCCACCATGAGCACTGCTTTTGTTGTATTATCTTGAACGACCGTCGGTAACAGGTCGCCACCTTTATTAAAGTCTGGTTTCATGTATGCTACAATCTCCTACCCCTATCTAACAGCAATGCCGCTGCTTTCAATTGTGATTTCAAATCGGGAATGCTGATTTCACCAAAATGGAATATAGATGCTGCTAATGCACCCGTAACGCCGGTCTCGGTAAAATACATCGATAAATGCTGTACCGTACCAGCTCCACCGGAGGCGATAATCCGGTACATCTACGACCTCTTCCAAGGCCTTATATAGTTTAATATCAAAGCCGGATTTAGTGCCGTCCTTATCCATGCTCGTTACAAGTAACTCACCAGCGCCACGGCTCACAGCTTCTTTAGCCCACGCAAGGGCTTCCCAATCGCTACGCTTGCGACCACCATGGGTATACACATACCATTTACCCGTCTCTGGATCCGTTTTTTACATCAATAGCTACCACCATACATTGATTACCAAACTTTTGAGCGCCTTCACTGATGAGTTCTGGGCGCGCTAAAGCCGCTGAATTCAGCGATACCTTATCGGCGCCAGCTTTTTAGCAATGCGCTCATATCGTCCACTGTTTTAATACCACCACCAACGGTGAGGGGCATGAACACATGTTTTGAAATATCTGTAACACATCGCGCATCGTCGTACGTCGGTCTACTGTAGCCGTAATATCGAGGAATACGAGCTCATCTGCCCCCTGTTCCTCATAGGTAGCTGCAATATCGACGGGACTACCTACATCAACGAGGTTTACAAAGTTAACACCTTTTTTTTACGCGCCCATTATCTACGTCTAAACAAGGAATAATCCGTTTTGCTAACATGATGCATTCTCCTTATTAAACGCAGCAATTTCTTCTAATGAAATAGTGCCTTCATATAGGCCTTACCTACAATGCTGTCTACAACACCGCGTTTTTCAAGATTCTTAATATCCTCTAAATGGCGGACACCACCGGATGCAACAATACGGGCCGTAGGGAATTGTTCTTGTAAGGAACCCAATAAGTCTTCATTAGCACCTTGCATTGTGCCATCTCGGTCCACATCGGTAACAATAAAATACTTTGCACCGGCTGCTACCATAGCACCGATAAGGTCGGTCATAGGCACATCAGATTGGTCGAGCCAACCTTCTGCGGCGACCTTACCATTCTTACCATCTACGCCGATAACGATGCGTTCTGCACCGTATTCGGCGATAACCTGTTTCGTCAATTCAGGATTTTTAAGGGCTACAGATCGAAATAACGCGGTTAACGCCCATTTCTAAATATAAGTCTACGGCATCTTTATCGCGAATACCGCCACCGATTTCTAATGCCTGTAAAGCTGCGCGCACGCGTTTAACAATATCTATATTAACTGGTTTCCCGCCTTTTGCCCCATCTAAATCGACGAGGTGCAAAGGCGCCAACGCCAGCAGTCTCATATTGTTTTGCTTGGTCAACTGGATCAGGATTGATGATGGTTTCCTTTGCAAAATCACCTTTATATAGGCGAACACTGCGACCATCTTGTAAATCTATAGCTGGAAAAATCATAGTATCTCCTCTATTCACGAGCCTTTGTGGCCTCTTTCACCATTCATAAGGGCTTTATTAAATAACGCCCTTTGTAGAATTCACACCCCTTGAATATCTGGGTTAATAGTAACCGCCTTTACGCAATGCACGGCCAGTAGCCTTAAACATGCTTTCAATAATGTGATGCGTATTGCGACCATATTCATTGCGCACATGTAAGTTCATAGCACCACTCACAGCCAAGGCTTGGAAAAAATCCTCTACCAATTCTGTTTCAAAATTGCCACCCAAAACAGGGCGTAAACTCCACCATTAAAACACGAGGTATGGACGACCGCTCAAATCGATGACAACTTGTGTCAATGCTTCATCCATAGGAACCCACGCATCGCCGTAACGCTCGATACCCGCCTTGTCACCAAGGGCTTGTGTCAATGCTTGCCCTAAGGTCAATGCAATGTCCTCAACCGTATGATGCGCATCCACGTACGTATCGCCTACGGCTTACACAGCAAGACCAAAACGGCCATGCTTCGCCAACAAATGGAACATATGATCAAAGAAACCGATGCCTGTATCAACGTGAATATCTTGCGCCCCATCGAGGGTAAGTTTAATTGTAATATCTGTTTCTTGAGTGGTGTTTTACGTGCCTGTTACCGTAGCTGACCGATTTGTTCTCATCACAGTATCCTCTATTATCATTATAGGAAGCCCTTTATAGGCATCCTCCCATCCAATATTTACAATTATTTTTCAAAGCGCACTTCAATAGCACGAGCATGTGCTTCAAGGCCTTCTGTACGAGCCAATGTAGTAATGTGTTTCGCCAACTTCTTGCAAACGTTCACGGCTAAATTGAGTAAAGACGAAATGCGTTTTACGAAATCGTACACACCAAGTGGGGACGAGAATTTTGCAGTACCACTCGTAGGTAATACGTGGTTTTTGTACCGCCTACATAGTCGCCCAATGGTTCAGATGCATATCTGCCAAGGAATACGGAACCCGCATTTTCTACCATGCTCATATATTCCATAGGGTCTGGGCCACTTGTTCATCACCAAATTCAATGCTGTCCATAACAGCAATGTAACTGTTGTTTTCAATAGCTGGACGAGCGATACTTTCACGAGGTAACAGTTTAAGTTGACGTTCCACCTCATCGGATACGGCATTTGCTAAACTTTCACTAGTGGTCACCATGATGGCACGAGCTCGTGGATCATGTTCTGCTTGAGATAATAAGTCCGCAGCAAGATGTACTGGATTAGCACTTTCATCCGCGATGACACCGATTTCACTTGGGCCCGCAATCATGTCGATATCGACTTGGCCAAATACTTGACGTTTCGCCGTAGCCACGTAAATGTTACCAGGACCTACAATTTTATCTACCTTTGGAATTTGTTCAGTACCATATGCAAGAGCCGCAACACCTTGAGCACCACCCACTTGATATACCGCATCAACGCCGGCAAGTCTTTGCAGCCACCTAATACGGCAGGATTAATGCCATCCTTTTGAGGCGGCGTAACCATGATGATTTCTTTTACGCCTGCAATTTTTGCAGGCAATGCAGTCATGATAATGGTAGATGGATACGCTGCAGTGCCGCCAGGGACGTAGAGGCCAACACGAGCCAAGGGAATGACCTTTTGACCACGAATGATACCCGGTGTATCCATATCCACAAAACCTTGCTCGATTTCACGGCTATGAAACTCAGTTATATTTTTCTTTGCCTTTAATAATGCGTGTTTCAAGTCATCAGATAAAGACTCATGCTGCGTTGATTTCCTCTTGAGGCACCTTGAAATCTTCAATGGAAACGCCGTCAAATTTTTCAGAATACGCTTTGAGCGCCGCATCACCGTTAGTACGGACATCAGCAATGATATCGTACACGCGACGTTCAATTTCCATATCTGTTGTTTGTTGTGTATATTGTCCGGACAATGCTAAGCATCACCATCTAATGATTCTCTTATATATTTTCATCTGTCATCCTTCATTTCCTATTGAGCTATATCGTAAACATTTTTCATCATTCACGATAATATATTACTATTTTTTCTGATAAATATATGTATTCTTATCTTATTTATTTATTATCGATACGTCTTATTTATTAATTGCTTGAAAGCTGATCTATGAGTTAAAGTAAAAATGGTATTTCGCTTTTTTGTTTTAATGCTAATGGATTTGCTACTAAGCGTGTAGATATGGGCTGTAGCCAATCGAAGATTTCTAAGATTGTTTTCACGCAAAGTGGTACCCGTTTCCGTAATATCTACGATAGCATCTGCTAGACCTACGAGTGGGAGCCAGCTCAACGGAGCCTTCAATTTTGATGATTTCACGTCTTGAGCTCCAAAGTATTGTTTTGTAATGGTTGGATATTTTGTACCAATTCGTTGACGACGGCCTTCTTTAGGATCATAGCCCGCTAAGGACGCCAAGATAAATTGGCATTTACCCGTTTGTAAATCTAGCATTTCATAGCTCGTATCGTCTTGTTCATCCAGTACATCACTACCGACGATGCCAAGATCAACAACACCATTTTTCAAATACGTCGTTACATCTGGCCCTTTGCAAGGATGACCTCCATAGAATCGCCTAAAAGGGATAATCAAGCTTACGCGCCTTTTATGTAATGGCTCGCAATCAATGCCACATGCTTCTAGGAGTGGAATAAAATCCTTTTCTACGCGCCCCTTCGTAAGAGCGATACGCAATATATCGTTATCTTGAGCTTTGCTTTCACCTTGCAAGGTAACATCAGTCAAGACGTCGATGTTGAAAGCCATACCAACGGATGGCATCGGTGTGCCATCAAATCCAGATAAGCAAGCCATCATAGCGACCACCGCTGACGATGTATTGAGATACGCCATCTACATAACCTCTAAAAGGTAAGGCCTGTGTAATAGGATTGAAGCGGTTCTGTAGACACATCGATGCGAACCTGTTGCCCTGTTGCTTCCATTTGATTTGCCATATCTACGAGATTATCTAAAATACGTTGTGCCCCTGCAGGCAAGATGACTTGACTTAGCTCATTTTAATATCTTGAACCGTACCAAATAAACGAGGCCAACATTAAGGAATGGATACAAGTGCATTATTTTTAAATTCGCTAATCAATTCGTTATAGCGTGGCAAATATTTTGTAAATAACGCATCTAAGCAAGCTCTGCCCGTTTTTCATCATCACTGAGTCCAATGCATCGGTGATAGCACGAGAGAAACGAGCATCCCCAATTTCTAAGCAATAAACTATTGCCCAACTGAGCTTTCATTTACCTCTTTAATGATCGCGAAGCATTCTAGCTCTGCCTCAATACCATCATAGCCCACCATTTCGATACCACCTTGTGTAACTTGGTTCACATCGCCGCGGTGCTTTTTATTTTTCATAAACACATCGCCAAGATAGTAGAATTTGCGAGGCAATTCAATATTAGTAGTCGCCAAGAAACGACCGATAGGCATAGTCAAATCGGGACGAATTACGACGGATACTTCAGAACTATCCATGAATTCGTACATATGTTGACAACGCCCCATTGCATAACCATTAAACACATCTTTGTATTCTACGAGGGGCGTAGAAATTTTTTGTATACTGACGATTGCGGCAAAGGCTAAGCAAATACTGACTCACATCATCCTTACGCTCCGCTACAGCCCCTATATCATCACGGAAACCAGTAGGTAATTGTTGCTGTACCATCGTAAACATCCTTTCTATAAACCATTTATTATATTTCTCATATAGATTCTTTTGAATTATATATATTATCATTTAACCATGAAATTATTATATGTTAAAAACGGTTTAAGTCAATTTCTATTCAATTTTACTACTTTATAGAAAGTAAAAATGACCTAACAATATAACGGTTCTTTTCTCATTTCATCTATTTTTAATAGCATGCATTTACAACGTTAATTGGCTCTTCTTGTCTTTATTATATCATAACGTTTTCTATATATTGTCAAACAGAATGTGCATCAGAGCCCATCCTAGCACAAATATAATAATAATGGCAGCTATCCCTTGAATAAAACGACTTGGATACATTTATTGTAGTCTAGTTCAAAAGAACCTTGTACTACCTTGAACGCATATGTAATATATCGCTCACTAAGTTGAGCATTTCGTTTATCTAAATGGTGTTCAAAACCGAAATGGTGTTGGTATTTCTTAATTAAATCAAAATGACCGATTCGTTTTGGCGTATATTCGCCAAGGTCAGCACGCACGGCTTGGCGCACGGTGGAGTAATATTTGTAATATAACTCATATTGCTTTTTCAATCCACGGACCAAAGCCCTTTTCAAATTCTTCAGGGCTATAGTCTAAGCAATAAAAGGCATTATTCACGCCTTCCATAAAGTGAACAGACAAAATATTGTCATCCGTCAACGGACCATAACGGTCGAGGAACTCTTGAATATCTGTCTCAAAGCCTGGAATATAATCCACCTCAAAGCCAAGGAAATATCGATATGCGTACCATACGCACGTTGTAATTGACGGCCTAATTCTAAGATAGGAATCTACTTGGTTCAATTTCAAAGACGCTGTGTCATAGGCCTTTTGGTCACCGCCGTATTCAACAGCAAAAGCCTTTGGCAATGGCGCATGTTCTGTAAGGCATACCTTTTCAATACGCAATTCAATGGCCTTTTCTATCATCATCGCAGTTCGGTCACCACTACCATGTGGACACAACTCCGTATGCACATGACCGTCCACGAGACGGCTGCGATACTTACTGTATCCAACGAACTGCCGTTCATCTTTCATGTTCATTCAATCACCCTATTCACCCCTAACCCGTGGTGAACCCTTATCTATCATCTATACATTTAGTCTGTAATTTAATATCTATGTTTTATTATACCAATAATGCGTATGTTTCGGTATCCTGATATTTACCATGTTTGAATCCAACTTGAGGCGTTAAACCACAATAGGTAAATCCAAAATCGTTCATGTAGCGCAGTACTTGCCGCATTCCCTGCCGTAATAACAGACACCACCGTATGTAATGTTTCCGTTTCTTTGGCATGTTCTAATATATGGGCCATCAATTTAGATGCCACGCCCTTACCTCTATAATCTTGATGAATATATATAGACAATTCTACAGTACTTTTGAAAGCATCCTTTAATCGATACGGTGAAAGCGATGCATAGCCTACAACTACATCATCTATAAGGCCTGCAAAAATGCAGTGTTCCTGCGTTTGATGCGCCTCATACCACTCCTGCCACTCTGGCAACGTACGCGGCTCAAGATCAAGCGTTGCTACACCGTTCACAACCTCGTAATTATAAATATCTAAACAAGATGGTATAGCATCCTTTGTAATTGGTCGTATAGTAAGCACGGTAATATACTCCTAACTTTTCGTCATTCCTATAAATTTATAGCCAGTACCTTGTATATCGCTATTTATGAAATTGAAGTTTTGCTATAATCAAGATGTCACCAACTCCATCCTGGGGAAACAGGTACAGGAAGGAGGTGTACCAATGAGAAAATTCCTCATACTCTTTATTATACCAGTTACGATAAATGTGGTTAGCTACCTCATTTATAAATTGCTCGACTGGTATTTAAACTGGTGATTGAGCGTCGGTTTATCTCCGTGAAAAGATAAATAAAAAGCCCCCTAGGTATTTCGCCATTCCTAGGGGTCTTTTTACGTGTACCAATTAAGATACCTCATACTCTTTAAGCTAATTATAGTATACCTTATTCTATGAATTTGTCTAGTTCTATCTATTACACAATTACAAATAGTAGTACTGTAATAACAATTAAAGCGCCAATCACGCCGTAATCGATTGTTTTCAATCCTACGGATGCAGCAAAGCTGTGTGTGGGACCACCGAAGCCACGTAGTTCCAATGATAACGCCATTGTTTCGGAACGGCCCAAGGATTTTAAGAGCAATGGTTGAATCACGGATACGTAAGATTTCATGCGCTTCAAGAAATTACCTTCTAGAGATAAGCCACGGCAAGCTTGTGCCTCTTGTACAGCATGGCTTTCAGCAATAAAATCAGGTACGAAGCGGAGCGCAGCAGTGAACATAAATGCATATTCGTAAGGAATTTTGCATTGTGTTACGAGCGCTGCCGTAAGGTCTTGCAATTTTGTAGTTGCCAATAGACAGATGAATACAAGTGTCATAGCAAGCATACGTAAGCCGGATACAATGGCAGAGGTTACATCGCCACTGCCAAGGAATTGGATGAGTCCAAGGAATACAGCAAAGCTAGTTAATGCCATTACGGCCTTACGTTGTTTGATCAATAAACCTGCAACAAATAACACGACAAGTTCTACTACGACTAATGCCAATAGCGATACCCAGTCACGCAACAGGATGGCCCACACGGATACAGCGAGGGTCATTAAGATTTTTGTTAACGGTACTAAACGTTCCATATGTCCCTCCTACTTTCTGCCCAACTGAGCCACTAACTTAGATTTCAATTCATCCATGGATTTGCAATAACCGAGGGATGGTACCGCCAGTGAAAGTTCCACACTTGGCGGTTTTGTAAGGCCTAAGTCTTGCAATTCGTCCGTAGACTTCTTGAATAATTCTTCTGGACTGCCATCAAAGGCAACGGTTTGGTTACCCATGATGAGTGCACGGCTACATTCGCTAGCCATGATTTCCATATCATGTGTAATGAGAAGGATCGTAATGCCTTCTTGATTAAGCTGACGCAATAGTGCTAATAGCTCTTTAGTTTCCTTACCATCTTGACCACTGGTTGGTTCGTCGAGGATAAGGATTTTTAGATTGCATTGCTAATGCAGAAGCGATAGCAACGCGTTGCTTTTCACCGCGGCGCAATGTTGGAGGATAGGCTTCACGCAAATGGCCGATGCCTGTACGCTCCAATACTTCATCAACGATACGCTTCACTTCGGCTTTACTGCGACCCAGTGATTCAGGACCAAAGGCAACCTCTGTGGCTACTGTTGGTCTAAACATTTGGCGATCTGGTTGTTGGAATACATAGCCAATAAATTGGCCCCGTTTAGATGGCGGCATAGACGTAATATCCGTGCCGTTATAGTACATGCGGCCTTCCCTAGCCTTTTCGAGGCCTACGAGCAAACGCGTAATAGTCGTTTTGCCGCAACCATTACGGCCACCAATAGCGATATATTCGCCTCCTTCGATGGTGAAAGTCACATCACGGAAGATGTCTACAGATGGCACATAGCCAAAGCGGATATTTTCAACCTTAAGCATGTGCGCCACCGTCCTTTCCTTTACATCATCAACATGTTGAATTGGTTTTCTACCATTTACATTTATATGTTTTTATTGTTAACGAGCTTTCACCATGCACCTCCGATGGCATGAGCCATTTCAATTTGATGAAGCCCTTGATAGCAGATTCGATGCTAAGCCAAGGTTCATCACTATGGTAACCGGCCTTTTCCAATTCCATATACGTTGTAAATACGGATGGCAATGCTTCTACATAAATATTATGTTCGTACATGTAACCAATGTTGTAGCCACATCGTCATCACATGCATTTCACCGTCCACCATAAGCGCCATGCGGTTAGCATATGGCAATACAGCATGCAAATCATGGTCGATAACTACAACAGTGATACCATGATTGCGGTTTAAATCACCAACGAGGCGATATAGTTCGGCTGTCCCATCGGGGTCAAGAGAGCTCGTTGGTTCATCAAGAATGAGGACAGATGGATTGGTTGCCAACACAGAAGCAATCGCCAAACGTTGACGTTGACCGCCTGACAAACTCGTAATTTTACGATCCTCAAGGCCTTCAATACCAACTTGTTTAAACACCTCAGCACAACGAGCATCAATGGTTGCTCGATCGTAACCACGGTTTTCCATAGCGAAGGCTACTTCTTCGCGAACCGTCATCGTTACGAGTTGTGTATCATAATCGGCAAGAACAACGCCAACATGATTTGCTAACTCAGGAATCGATAATTGCGTTGTAGCCTTACCATCTACGAATACCATACCTTCTAGACGACCACCATAGAATTTTGGCACCGCCCCAACCATGGCCATACAAAGCGTACTTTTACCACAACCGGCAGGACCTGTTACAACGAGGAAATCACCATCATGCACATCGAGGTTGATGTTCTTTAACGTAGGCGCAGTCGCCTTAGGATGGTAATAATTCATATGTTCAATGGAAATCTTTGCATCCCGTTCTGGCGTAATAACGAGACCACAATGGTCGCTAGAAGCTTCTGCTACCGGTAGGCAACATGCCTCGCTTAGCGAACATCTTTTGAGCCGGAATGTACAACACTGGTGTAATCGCTGCATTTACAGCCGCTACCACTAACACAAGAGGCCACATAGCATACAGATATACATTATTAGGCAAGCCTGCAATTTGCCATAACAACGTAACAAAAATACCACCAGATACAACAGTCGTAAAGAATGAACCTACAATCGGCGTGATTTCAAAGGAACCAATTTTACCGATTTTCATAGATGTCATGGTACGAGAAATAAATGTTATCACCAATGCACCAGCTGGTTCGGATAACAAAGTTACCATATGGGAAACCAGATTTTGATGTCAACACCTCAATCAAGGCCGCCACTAAACCAATGCCCAATGCTTGAGATACACTAGGTTTGTCAACAAGATCGCTACGCAGTACGCTGAAATCATCCAGTTTGGCGTAATCCCTGCAAAACTAGGACTCACCAAGTGCAAAATTGTACCTAACGCAAGCATTAAGGTGCTCACCGTTACCCATCTAAACTGTCCACCCTGCGTCATGGGTGTACACAAGATCCTTTATCCGTTCCATAATAGCCTCTTTTCTAAAAATGAATATATAATCTATATTTTATCACTCTTCGAGGACTTTTTTGCACGCATGACGGTTAAAAGTAATATCTCAACTTGTATAAACTCACTTCAGATTTTTAATCTTTCAGTGAGAAACGTTTCTACACATTCCTCAAAGCTTAGATCCATGCGTTCCGCAAGGATTGCTAACCACCATACACATTCACCGATTTTAGATGGTAACAATTCTTTGTCTGTACTAGGCCAACGACCTTGATTATCCATAGTCAATCGCCCCACTAAGCCCCGCATCAGTCAAAATGCCAACGCATCTTCTTCTACCGACCAAACAGAACCATGTATCTCTTTTTCTAGTTCAAAATATTTATTTCTTATTTCTTTTTGAAAGTAATTTTACTTCTTTTAAATCCATGCTGTCCTCCTAGGAAGATTTCTTAATACCCAAATCAAGTATAACCTGATTCGTCTTAATCTATTACCAATACATGCTAAATCAATTAAATAGCTAAAATCTAGATCTACCTGTTCTCTTGGTGTTAAAAATAGAATAAGAATGGCTTAATACCCAACTAAGAAATATTAAGTCATTCTCATTTTTATTTTCCTGAAGTTTTATCTTCGCTAGTTGTTTTCAGCAACTTTCGCTCTAATATCTTTTTGCCGCCCTGCAGATTTTTCTTTAACGGTTTCAGTAATATCTTCAGCCGCATCAGCAGTTATATCTTTTACTTCTCTAGCCTTTTGTTTTAGCTCTTCAGCCTTACCTTAAGGGTAGCTTCTAAATCTTTTGCCACATCTGCAGACTTTGCTTTTACTAATTCATTTTACATCATGTGCTGCATCAGCAGATTTAGCCTTTTTAACATCTGCCGTCTTTTCTTTAACTAATACTCTTTACTTCTTGCGCCGCATCAGCGGATTTAGCCTTCACATCTTTTGCTTTTTCTTTAGCCAATACCTTTACTTCTTGTGCTGCGTCAGCAGTTAAATCTTTCACAACACTAGCCTTGATTTAGCTAATTTTTTACGTCCTTTACAGCATCTCCTAATTGATCTAGAAATTTCATGTTAGTTCCTCCAAATAAATTTTGTAATGAATGCCTTCTCTCTTTCAATTACAGATTAAAATTAAATAAAATCTTACTTTATATCATTAAATCACAATGCATTCAAATTATAAAGAGTATCCACGCATCTTCATGTTACTATTAAATCATTTTATAGCACCATCTATTAATGATGGTGCCTTTTAAAACTAATGTACTTCATCCAATAGTATTTTAAGATAATCACGTCTACTATTTAATATTCTATCAATATAAATAGTCCGATCTAAATAACGGTAAAAACTTAAATAATTATGACAAAGCAAATATCTATATTCAATTTTACTTCCCATGTTTATCAATAATCGCTGTCCCATTTCGGGAAAAACGCTTAAAGAATCATTAGTAGTCACTATATCCGAAATAGTTTAGCTAACTCAATATCCCAGTTTCTTCTTCTATAAAGGATTTTATTTAAGCAAATCTTCTCGTGCTTTTGGTATAACTAATTTGATTATCCATAGTTAAATCCCCAATTCACTCTTTTAGTTGCTCTGATGAAATCCACCCTTGTTCTTCACCAGATTTACGACCTGTTCTAAAGCGCCCATAAGTTTTATCGTAGCCATTACACGTTCATAGTCTTGAATATCCATAATTGCATATCGGACTCCTACCATTTTTAGTTAAGAATATTGGGACTATCTATATGATGATATAAGAATGTACAATTTAATTGTATCACCGATACTATAGTTGAGGTGATAACAACATGCAATACGTATACGCTATTAACAGTTCATTTACTGTAACATCATTATTAGACTTACCATTATTAAGGGACATTCTGGAGGTTTGCAATTTGAAACCTAATTATAGTTTACTAGGTCGTGAATTAGGCTATGATAGACGCACCATAAAATCTCATTATGAAAAATGGAACGCCTCGATCCACATCGTCATAAACCATCTATGATTGATAAATTTTATGACGTAATACAGACTTTATTATCTGATGATACCCCCCAACAATTTTATTATAAGCGTGTCTTGTGGCAATACTTGGTAGATAACCATGGACTCACAGCTGCTTACTCTACATTTCGCGGTTATATTTTAAAGATACCAGTATTTCAATCCTATTTTGATAGAAAACATACATCGCCTAGTATGCAGCATACGATTCGTTTTGAAACCGCACCAGCTGAACAGGCTCAAGTTGATTGGAAAGAGAATATTAAATTCCTATTGCATGATGGCACACACATAACTTTTAATATATTGTTGATGACATTAGGCTATTCTAGATACAAATTAGCAAAGGTCACTTTCGATAGAACTACTGAAACACTACAAGATACATTGGTAGAATTCTTTGAACAATTACAAGGTGTTCCGCATGTACTATTAACAGATAATATGAAAACCGTGATGGTACAACCGAGGCTAGCTGGAACTAAAGGACAGCTTCATACCAAAAGCAGAACAATTTTCAAGTGACTTTAGCTTTACATTTAAGCCGTGTATGGCGCGCCGTCCACAAACGAAAGGCAAAGTAGAAAGCCAAATGAAAATTCTAGATGAAATTCATGCGTACCAAGGAAAATTAACAATACAAGAAGTGGAAGAACAGATTCAAAAAATTATTTTACGTAGTAATCTAGCGATTTCTCAAGCTACAAGACAAATACCGTCTGCACTGCTTGAAAAAGAAAAGGAATCTCTTACCCCACTTCCAACAAAAGTGATAAGAGATTCGTACCGCATAGATCACCCAAAAGCTAAGGTTTCAGCAAGTAATCTCATTAGCTTTCGTGGTAGCCACTATTCTGTACCGCCAGGATATGTGGCCAAATCTATGACCTTAAAGACCATAGATAAGATGCTATACATATATGATAGCACAGAATTGATTGCACAGCACCCATTAAGTGATAAGAAGGTTAACTATTTGCCTTCTCATTATGAGGCACAATTGCAGAAAACAATTCCTTATCTAAGTTCTGAAGATGTGAAAGCTAAAGCAAAATCTAATTTGGAAAAGATAGGAGCTATCTATGACACTACAGACTAATTACCAACGCTTACAAGATAATCTAGCATATCTAAAACTAAAACAATGTATGTTACACCTAGATGAAACAATTGAATTAGCTAATACACAGAGCTTATCTCATATTGAGTGGTTATTGAAGCTGAGTGATTACGAAGTTGATATTAAACGACAAAACGTAATTAACCATATGGTGAAAATTAGTAATTTTCCTCATTTGAAAACACTAGCTGATTTTGAATTTTCATTTCAACCACAAATTAACGAAATGCAAATTAAGGATTTAGCATCATTAGGATTCATGGAACAAGCTGAAAATATTGTATTTCTTGGCTCTAGCGGAGTTGGGAAAACACATTTAGCTACATCACTAGGTATTGAAAGCTCTCGTAACAGACGAAGCACCTATTTTATTAAATGCCATGATTTAATTCAAAACCTTAAGAGTGCAAAAGATGAAGGACGATTAGAAACTCGGCTCAAGCATTATGCACGCTACCAATTACTCATCATTGATGAAATTGGCTATTTACCGTTACAACCAGGTGATGCTAATTACTATTTCAAATTATTGATAGACGGTACGAAAAGAAAAAGTACCATCGTAACGTCTAACATGAGCTAATTTTGCTAATGATTTTGATGATGCTACCATTTTTACATGATGAGCGAGTGACATTTAATGCTATTGTAATGATTCGCATCCGATTACTTCACCATGCACATGTGATTAGCATAACTGGAGATTCATACCGGTTACGAAACCATATGCAACAAGAAGGAATAACTGTACATTGTACATCGTCAAAATTGTTACATTCTTATATTGACATTTACAGGTGGTAAATCCTCATCCTTAGGTGAATTAACTTCCTCTACAAATGTGCCTGTACCTTATGGTTTGCAACAACTGCATATGGGTATCGTGAATTTATGAAAGAAACTGGCCTTGAAGATCGTATTCGTCAAAGAGTTAGATGATTTGGATGATGTAGAAAACTCTGCATTGCTTCGTGAAGTTTGTACAAAAATTCGCCGCATGATTTGCCAGAAGAAATGCCTGTTGCATTGGCTGAAGCTATTCGCAAATCCTATGAAGAACTAGGTGAAAAGGTAGGCGAAAAAGATCCTTTCGTAGCTGTTCGTTCCAGTGCAACTGCAGAAGACTTACCAGATGCTAGCTTTGCTGGTCAACAAGATACATACTTAAATGTTCGTGGTGCCGATACAATTATTGAAAAAGTAAAAAGAATGTTATGCATCTACATTTACTGATCGTGCAACATATTACCGTGTAAAACAAGGCTTTGACCATATGACAGTAGCATTGAGTGCAGCTGTTCAAATGATGGTATTCTCCAAAAGCTGCTGGCGTTATGTTTACGGTTGACCTTGTAACAGGTAATGACAACAATATCTTAATCGAAGGTTCTTGGGGCCTTGGTGAATATGTAGTACAAGGTACAGTTACACCAGATAACTTCCGTGTAGATAAACAAAAAATGGTTATCACTGATCGTATGATTAATGATAAAAATATTCGCCTTGTACGTAAAGCTGATGGCGATTGCATAGAAGAAATCGTACCTGCTGATGAAGCTAATAAACAAGTTATTTCCGATGAACAAGTATTGGAATTAGCTGAATACGCTAAAGCTATTGAAAAACATTATGGTTGCTACATGGATATGGAATGGGGCGTAGATGAAAGAAATGGTAAAATCTGGATTCTTCAAGCTCGTCCAGAAACAGTATGGTCCAGAAAAGATAAATCTGAACAAACTGCAGATACAAGCGTAGCAACTACTACAGATCGTGAAATCGTAGTTAAAGGTTTACCAGCATCTCCAGGTAAAGCTGCTGGTAAGGCACATGTTATCATTAATCCTGAAGATATTGATGAGTTCAAAGAAGGCGAAATCCTTGTTACTGCTATGACAGCACCTGACTGGGTTCCAGCTATGAAAAAAAGCCAAAGCTATCGTTACAGATGCTGGCGGTATGACTTGCCATGCGTCCATCGTTAGCCGTGAACTTGGTATTCCTTGTATCGTTGGTACTAAGAGCCGTAGCCATGAAGCTACAACTTCTATTAAAAAAGAAGGCCAAATGATTACTGTTGATGCAACTAATGGTATTGTTTACGATGGTGTGTTAGAAGATGTTGTTAAACCAAGCTGCACCACAAGAACAAGCTGTTGTAGCAGTGAATATATCCCTGTAACAGGTACTAAGATTTACATGAACTTAGGCGACCCAGACTTGGCTGAAAAATACGGTGTATTGCCTTGTGATGGTATCGGTTTGATGCGTGAAGAGTTCATTTGGACTACTTTCATTCATGAACATCCATTACACCTTATTGAAACAGGTCGCAGTGATGTAGCTGTTAATACATTGGCTGAAGGTATGCGTAAAGTGTGTCAAGCGTTAGCACCTCGTCAAGTAGTAGTTCGTTTAAGCGATTTTTAAATCTAGTGAATACCGCGACCTTAAAGGCGGCGACAAATTTGAACCACATGAATCCAGTGCATTACTTGGCTGGCGCGGTGCTTCTCGTTACTATGATCCCAAATACACCTGCTTTCAAATTAGAATTAGAAGCCATTAAAAAAGTGCGTAATGAATTTGGTTTCAAAACTTACAAGTTATGATTCCATTCTGTCGTACTGTTGAAGAAGCTGAACTCGTAACTAACTTGATGGCTCAAAGAAGGACTTGTACGCGGTAAAGATTTCAAAATCTGGCTCATGGCTGAAATTCCAGCAAATATTATCCTAGCTGACCAATTCAACAAATACGTAGATGGTTACTCCATTGGTTCTAACGATTTGACAATGCTTGTTCTAGGTTGTGACCGCGATAATGAAACAGTCCAACACATTTATGATGAACGTAATTTAGCCGTTCGTAGAGCTATTCGTCATCTTATCGAAGTGGCTCATAAAGATGGTAAAACTGTATCCATCTGTGGACAAGCACCAAGTGTTTACCCTGAACTTTGTGAATTCTTAGTTAAGAGTGGTATTGATTCCATCTCTGTTAATCCAGATGCGGTTAAAAATACTAAGAAAATGGTGGCTCAAATCGAGCAACGCATGATGATGGATGCACTTACAGGTCGTGGTCGTCAAGATGTAGAAGACCTTGAATGGTAATAAAGATATACTTTATTTGATGATGTAAAAGAGGAGGCGAGCGCCTCCTCTTTTTCTAAAATGATACATAGGATATAATATTTATATGTGAAAGGAGGGACGGGTGTGAAACTTTCAAAACGACAAGAAGCAATAGCCCATATTGTACGTGAAAAAGGACCTGTTACGGGGAAGTGCTATAGCGGAACATTTGGATGTGACACGATCTGCATTGCGCTCGGATTTAGCCGTGCTCACCATGATTGGCGTTCTCGAAGCAAGGCCTAATGTAGGATATTACTATGTTGGCTTGTCGCCAAAGGACCAAACTGCTGAAATTTTAAGGTCTTATAGTGTACATGATGTGCTTTCACAAGCCGTTATCGTATCGCCAGAGACCAATCTATATGATACAATCGTGACTATTTTTACAGAGGACGTAGGTACGATTTTGGTTTGCGAAGGTTCCTATTTACAAAGGTGTTGTATCACGCAAGGATTTATTGCGTGCCTCCATAGGTCAAACCGATGCACATACAATGCCTATCTCAATGATTATGACACCCGTTAGCAAAGTTATCACCATTAGAACCATCAGATTCGTTGGCTGTGGCGGCAAAAAAATGATTGACTATGAAGTCGATTGTTTACCTGTTATAGTTAGAGAAGACGATGAATCACAAGACAGTCCTAAGAAACGATTAAAGGTGGTAGGACGTGTATCTAAAACAACCGTTACTAAAGCATTTTTAGAATGTAGTACTCAAGAGGTATAAAGAATGGCAGAAAAAATTATTTATGCGATATCTGACTCCTTAGGCGAAACTGCAGAGGCTGTTGCGAGAGCAACAACAAGTCAGTACGATAAGGAACAAATTGAAATTGTTCGCATCCATATATTGAAGATAAGGCTCAAATTGATGAAATTATAGAAGATGCCAAAAATGGTAATCACGTAATTTGCCATACAATTGTGTCGTTAGAATTGCGGAACTATTTACACGAAAAAGCGGCAGAGAATAATATTCCTGCTGTTGATATTATGGGCCCTGTATTGGATGCTGTAGGTACAGTGGCATCTACCAAGCCACGTATGACAGCTGGTATGGTTCATAAGCTAGACCAAGAATATTTCAAAAAGGTAGAAGCTATTGAGTTTGCAGTTAAATACGATGATGGTAAAAACCCATCAGGCTTCGAAAAGGCTGATGTTGTGATTATCGGTGTATCTCGAACAAGTAAAACGCCGTTATCCATGTTTTTAGCGTATAAAAAAAATTAAAGCGGCTAACTTACCACTAGTTCCTGAGGTGCCACTGCCAGAGGAATTATTTAAGATTCCGCCTAAGAAAATTGTGGGGTTGATTATTGACCCATATAAATTGAATAATATCCGCAGTGAACGTTTGCGTGCTATAGGCTTAGAAGATGAGGCTAATTATGCATCTATTGAGCGTATTAATTCTGAATTAGAATATGCAAAAGCTATTATGCGTCGTCTACATTGCCAAGTGCTTGATGTTTCTAACAAATCCATTGAAGAAACAGCATCTCTTGTTATGCAATTGATTGATAAAAAATGGCTGCCGGTCGGAGGGCCTCCCTATTATTATTAATTGAATATACTATGAATATTAGAGAACGTATAGAAGAACGAGAGGATTTGATCTTTATCTCCCTATGCGGCTGAGAAGCAGCTATGGCATTGCGCGATATTGATGAAAACCAGATCCACTACGTACCGCATTTCAACGGGATCGGGATAAATTATACACAGTAAAGTGTTTTCGTCGATTAAAACATAAGACACAAGTATATATTGCACCTGGTGACCATTATAGAACACGAATGACGCATACCCTTGAGGTAGGACAAATCGGTCGTACTGTTGCGCGTGCTCTTACGACTTAATGAAGATTTAGTGGAAGCCATTGCGATGGGGCATGATGTAGGGCACACCCCATTTGGTCATGTTGGAGAATATGCATTGCGCGATATGGTGGGCCATTTTAACCATAATGAACAAAGTTTGCGCATGGTCGAAGTATTAGAAAGACATGGTGATCATCAAGGTCTCAATTTAACCACCGTTGTTCGAGATGGCATTTTAGGCCATACAGGGGCTACAATTACCATGACCTTAGAAGGTCAAATTATTCGTATTGTAGACCGTATTGCGTATTTGTGCCATGATTTTGATGATGCACAGCGAGCAGGTATGTTGACGGCTAAGGCGTTGCCTTTTGAAGTGCGCGAACATTTTGGTATGACTCCATCCAGTATGATTACTGCAATGGTAGAGGATATGGTACGGGAATCCTTGGATAAGCCAGCTATATCTATGTCTGCTGATGTGGAAATGACGATGAATCTATTCCGTCAATTTATGTTTAAACATGTATATTTGGCACCAGCTTTAATTCCGGATCGCAAAAGGCATCCCATGTGGTGAAAAAATTTATTTACTCACTTCATGGAACACCCTGATGATATGGAAGGCTGTGAAACAGGTAAAGCGTTTTACTCTACACGTGATGTAGTTGATTATGTAGCAGGCTTAACAGATCAATATGCTATTAAGTTATTTAAGCAATATTATATTCCAAATATTACATTATAAATAACAAAAAAGCAGTTAGTTCAAAATGAACTAACTGCTTTTTTGGGGCTCTAGAACCCCAAAGAGTACATGTACTTTTTTATTTTACGCGCGTGTAACTTTATTAGAACGAAGGCAGCCAGTGCATACGTTTACTTTTTTGTAGCACCGTCTACAACCGCCCGTACTCTTTGAATGTTCGGTTTCCAAGTTTTCTTGTGCGAATGTGAGAATGACTCACGTTCATACCGCTAGATGTGGATTTACCACATACTTCGCAAAGGTTTGCCATAGTTTCCACCTCCAAGCTTAATCTATAACATAACAAAAGTATATTATCATAAAGAATAGCTTAAAGCAAGTGTTTTTGTCGTACATATTGCTTTTTTTATGAAATATACTACAATATAAGGTATACTATATATCATATTCTAAGATATAAATGGACTTTTACACAAGGATATACAGAAATTGGATATATCTCATGTGTTTATCGTATATTTAAAGGAGTTTTTATGGATGAACGATTGACGACTATAAAAGGAATTGGTCCTGGTCGCGAGAAACAATTGCATAAATTGGGAATTACCAATGTTACATCCTTATTGACTTACTTTCCCAGAACCTATGAAGACCGCCGTACGATTTATTCCATTGGTGATTTAAAATCAGGTATGACAGGTGGTGTGGTAGGTACTGTTATTGCTGTACAAAAAAAACGCCCTCGCTCTCGATTGTCTATTTTAGAGGTCGTCATTGCAGATGGCACAGGACCTCTGAAGATTGTTTTGTTTAATCAAGGATATAAAAAGAACTTTTACAAAAAGGACAACGTATATATGCATATGGTAAGGCTGAGTTTCAATATGGTTCTATGCAAATGAATACACCGCAAATGGAAAATTTAGGAGATAGTGGTGAACCAGATCGAGGTATCGTTCCTATTTATGCGCTTGCTGATGGGGTATCTCAATTTGTGGTTCGTTCATCTGTACGTAATTGGTTCGCAGCTAATCATGAATTACCAGAGATTTTACCTGTGGAGGTTCGTGAAAGATCATCATTATATGAGTCGCTATGATGCTTTTAAGATGATGCATTTCCCAGACTCCTCAGAGCTCTATGAAAAGGCTCGTTATCAATTGGCCTATGAAGAGTTGTTCGTCATGCAAGCTGGTTTAGCTTTGTTGCGAAATAAAGAACAATGCCATAGAGGGCCTAAAATGGGACCAAATGGGGAACTAATGGCTCAGTGTATAGAGAATTTACCGTTTTCCTTAACAGGTGATCAACAACGAGCATTAGAGGATATTCGTATTGATATGGAAGATGAACGACCTATGCAACGTTTGTTGCAAGGAGATGTGGGCTCTGGTAAAACTATTGTGGCTACCTTGAGTTTATTAAAAGCCATTGAAAATGGATATCAAGGGGCATTGATGGCACCTACGGAGATTCTAGCGGCTCAACATTACGAAGGGATACGAACTGTATGTGCTAATTTAGGTATTACTATAGAACTATTAACTGGCTCCTCTACGAAAAAAAAGAGAAAGAATGCATCTATGAGGGCTTAGCAGATGGAAGAATTCAAATGATCATTGGAACGCATGCTCTTATTCAAGAGGGGTTAATTTCCATAATTTAGGCCTTGTTATCATTGATGAGCAACATCGCTTTGGTGTAGATCAACGGGCGAGATTGCAACAGAAGGGAACATATCCTCATGTACTTATCATGACGGCTACACCAATCCCTCGTACCATGACATTATCCGTATATGGAGATTTAGCAGTATCTTTAATTAAAGAAATGCCACCAGGGCGAAAACCTGTTAAAACATATGCTGTAGATAGTTCTTATAAAGAGAGATTACGCACTTTCTTTGGTAAGGAAATGGCGGAAGGGCGTCAGGTCTACGTGGTGTGCCCTCTTGTAGAAGAATCCGAAAAATTAGACTTGCAAGCTGCTGAGGAATTGTATCTAGAATTAAAGAGTACTTTTATAAGGCCTATGAAGTGGGCCTCGTTCACGGTCGTATGAAGCCAAGTGAAAAAGATGAAGTGATGAATGCCTTCCATAAGGGTGAAATTTCATTACTTGTTTCTACAACAGTTATCGAAGTGGGGGTTAATGTGCCAAATGCGACCATTATGTGCGTTGAAGGGGCAGAGCGATTTGGTCTGTCTCAGCTACATCAGCTGAGGGGGCGTGTAGGTCGTGGTGCTCATCAGTCCTATTGCATTCTAGTTAGTGATTCTAAAAATGATGTAAGTCAAGAGCGTTTAAAGTTGATGGAACAAATTCAGGATGGATTTGAGCTTGCAGAGCAAGATTTATTGCTTCGCGGTTCAGGGCAATTGTTTGGATTAGCTCAATCAGGACTCCCTGATTTGCGCGTTGCTAATATTATCAAAGATATTGAAATTTTAGTAAAGGCTCGTAAAGGATGTGCTAGATTTTTCAAATCAATTCGGAATAGAAAAATTAGAATCTATCATGAAAGAGGAATTAGAAAAAAGATTTGGTGAAAAATTTCTAAGAATATTGTATAATTAAGAGGTAGGATTAATAAGTATATAAGCATCGATAATATTAGATTTTATCTGGCTTTTTCCTTGTCTATATGTCCTTCATACCGTATAATAGAACAAACAATTTATTTCATTTTTTCATCTATGGAGGTTAATATGCCAATTATTCATGTAGACTCGTTGAAGGTCGTACAAAAGAACAAAAGAAACAATTAGGTGAAGCAATTACAAAGGCTGCGGTTGATATCGTAAATGTTCCTGCTGATGCAGTAAAGTTATCTTCGTAGATATGAAAAAAGACGATTATATGGAAGGCGGCATTTTGCGGTCTGAACGCTAAGGCTACGATTGACCGCCCTAGTCCATAGGGACTAGGCGGGTCGTAGTTTTGTTTTTATTATACGGAAAGGAAAAAGAAATATGAGAGACGATAAATTCGGTATGCGTGGACTAACTTTTTGATGATGTATTATTAATACCAGCAGCTTCTGATATACTGCCTAATCAAGTAGATTTAAAGACACAATTAACACGTGATATTTCACTAAATATCCCAATGATTAGTTCTGGTATGGATACTGTTACTGAGTCCCGTATGGCCATTGCCATGGCTCGTGAAGGAGGTCTTGGCGTTATCCACAAAAAATATGTCCATCGAGGAACAAGCTCATGAAGTTGATACAGTTAAACGTTCTGAGCATGGTGTTATCGTTGATCCGATTTTCCTAAGACCTCAAAATTTACTATCCGATGCAGCAGAAATTATGGAAAAATATAAAATTTCTGGTGTACCTATCACAGAACATGGTAAACTAGTAGGGATCATTACAAATCGCGATATGCGTTTTGAAACTGATTTATCCCGACAAATTGGGGAATGTATGACAAAAGATTCCCTAGTTACTGCACCGGAAGGTACATCTCTTGAAGCGGCGAAAGCTATCTTAAGCGAACATCGTATTGAAAAATTACCTCTTGTAGATGGCGACGGTAACTTAAAAGGCTTAATTACGATTAAAGATATTGAAAAAAGCGACTAAATATCCAAATGCAGCAAAGGATGGTAGTGGCCGATTATTAGTTGGTGCTGCAGTAGGTGTTTCTCAAGATTTGTATGATAGACTTGATGCGCTTGTATCTGCTAAAGCTGACGTAATTATTGTTGATACTGCCCATGGGCATTCTGCAGGTGTTCTTCGTACGTTGAAGGACATTAAACAAGCGTATCCTCACATTCCTGTAATTGCAGGTAATGTGGCAACTGCAGCAGGCACTGAGGCTCTTATCGAAGCTGGAGCTGATGCAGTTAAGGTTGGTATTGGACCTGGCTCTATTTGTACAACACGTGTCATTGCTGGTATTGGTGTACCTCAAATTACTGCTGTCTATGAGTCCGCTCAAGTGGGGCGTCGTTATGGAGTTCCTATCATTGCTGATGGGGGTATTAAATATTCTGGAGATATTGCTAAAGCTATTGCGGCTGGTGCTAATGTAGTTATGATGGGTAATATTTTGCTGGTACTGATGAAAGCCCTGGAGAAACAGTGATTTATCAAGGCCGTTCTTATAAAGTATATCGAGGCATGGGTAGTCTAGGGGCTATGAAACTTGGTAGTAAAGATCGTTATTTCCAATCAGAAGCTAAAAAATTAGTTCCTGAAGGTATCGAAGGTCGTGTACCTTATAAAGGTATGCTGGCCGATACAATTTTCCAAATGGTTGGTGGTTTGCGTGCAAGTATGGGGGTATTGTGGATGTCATAACATCCAAGAAATGATTGAAAACACTCAATTCATTCAAATTACAGCGGCTGGTTTGAAAGAAAGTCATCCGCATGATGTAAGCATTACCGTTGAAGCACCAAATTATAGTGGTTGATAATGGAGTATTACATTGAATAAACGTATTTCTGTTTTATCTGTGCCTATCGATTGTGTCACAATGGATGAGGCAGTCCAACGTATTTTGCAATTAACTGAACAGCCGGGGCTACATTTAGTAGCAACGGCTAATGCAGAAATGGTTATGTTGGCTAATGAAAATCCTACATTGCACTCCATATTGAATAATGCTAGTCTCGTCGTTCCCGATGGGGCTGGCATTTTGTGGGCTGCAGAGCGTCAAGGAGAACATGTGCCTGAACGCGTAACAGGGTGTAGACGTAACTATGGAATTGTTTAAAGTTGCGGCGACTCATCAAATTCCTGTATACTGCTTGGGGCGGCACCTGGTGTTGCTCAACGAGCGATTGATAATGTATCTGCTCAGGTAGGTGCATTAAATATAGCAGGAATTCATGACGGATTCTTTGATAGTGCAGAGGAACAAGAAATCATTAAATCTATAGCTGATTCTAAGGCAAAATTGGTATTTGTTGCCTTAGGTGTGCCAAAGCAAGAACAATGGATTGCAGAAAAGTTGAGTCACCTCGATGGCGTAGTTGACATCGGAATTGGTGGTTCCTTTGATGTCTTGGCAGGTAATATTCCTCGGGCCCCAGAATGGATGCAACAAAATCGACTTGAATGGTTGTATCGATTATATTTAGAACCTCAACGGATTGGCCGCATGTTGGCTATTCCAAAGTTTATGTGGACCGTTATTAGAAATAAATAGAGGAGTGTTGAATCGTGCCTACAGGACCAATAATTAAGGAAGGGTTTCCTCTGATAGGAGCTATGCTCATTATCACTGTGGTGTTAGGATATTTAGGACATTATGTAATTGCGATTATTTCATTTATTCTGGCATTATTTTTCGTCAATTTCTTTAGAAATCCTAAACGTGTAATCCCTCAAGATCCAGATTTGATTTTATCCCCAGCGGACGGTAAAATCATGGATATTTCTGATGTATACGAAGATATTTACTTACATAAAGAGTGTAAAAAAGTAACTATTTTCTTATCTGTTTTTGACGTGCATGCTAATCGTGCGCCTATTGATGGTAAAATTACGTACCGTCACTATACGATGGGTAGTTTCCTACCAGCATTCAAAGATGATGTAGGTTTTGAAAATGAACGTCATACTATTTGTATTGAAAATGATCGTACTTCCGTATTAGTAACGCAAATTGCGGGGCCTTTTAGCAAGACGTATCGTATCTTGGACAGACCTAGATAGTGTACTTGAACGCGGTCAGTTGTACGGGATGATTAAGTTCGGTTCCTGTACTGAGCTCTATATGGATAAGGATGTAGAGTTGTTCGTGGAAAAAGGTCAACATATTACAGGCGGTGATACTGTTATCGGGAGGTTACGACATGAATAAATCTATTATTCCAAATTTATTTACTAGTGCGAACTTAGCATTTGGTGTTCTTGGTATTACGTTGTCTGCTACAAATAATACCTTCTGCAGCTATATGTATATTATTGTCTCTAGTAGCAGATGGGTTAGATGGGCGTGTAGCAAGAGCTTTAGAGTTGCAGGACCAATGGGCCGGGAACTTGATTCTCTGTCTGATGTAGTGGGATTTGGTGTAGCGCCTGCCTATATGCTTTATATGAAAGAATTAAATGGTTTAGATGGATTGCATATGTGCCACTATTAGTTTTTGCAGTGCTTGGTGCATTTCGTTTAGCGCGATTTAATATTAAAACTGACGAAGTTCATGGCTATTTTGAAGGTTTACCAATTCCAGCCGCTGGATGTTTAGCGGCGACTTACGTATGTGTGGCGTATCGGTACCTCAATTTTGTGTTGGTAGTTTGTATGATTGGTATAGGTCTCCTTATGGTTAGTGAAGTTAAATATCCTGATTTTAAAGGTAAAAGTGAGATTTATATCAATAAACTTTCTATTGTACTCACAGCCATATTTGTTGTAGCTTGTCTCGTGTATGATTGGCATACATGGGCCGTTATGATTTTTGCTGGTTATGTAATGTTTGGGCTTATTAACGGGGCTTTAAATATAGTGCGTAAATAGATGTGTGGAGGAGAATAGTATGAATTACCTACTGGATCTATTACTGATTCCTATGCAGGTAATAATCGTAATTTATACGGTTTATTATTTTATACTCGCTGTCGTAGGTATGTGGCGATCGCGAGTACATAAAAATTATACCCCTAAAAAAATTCCTTTGCCATCGTTGTATGCGCTCATAATGAGGAAGCTGTTGTTGGTGAGTTAGTTAAAAACTTACGTGGCCTAGATTATCCAGATGAGTCTGTACGATATTTTGTAGTTGCCGATAACTGTACAGATAAGACTGCGGAAGTAGCAAGTGCTGCTGGTGCTAATGTACATGTACGTGAAAATAAACAAGAAATAGGTAAAGGTTATGCCATGGGGTGGATGTTTGATCGGGTAGAACAAATGGATCGGAAATATGATGCATTCCTGATTTTTGATGCCGATAATTTAGTACATCCTCAATTTATGTTAGAAATGAATGATCATCTTGAAAAAGGTGAGTCTGTAATTCAAGGTTATTTGAACTCTAAAAACCCAACAGACTCTTGGGTAGCCGGTACATTTTCTCCATCGCCTTTTGGATGGTTAACCATATGTGGCATTTAGCAAAATATCGTCATTGGATTATCTACGGCTTTAGGTGGTACAGGTGTGTATTCGTACATCTATTATTCGCGAATACGGTTGGGATTGCAATAGCTTAACCGAAGATATGGAATTTTCCATGAAACTATTAACACATGGTCTTAAAACTTGTTGGGCTCATGATGCCATTGTGTATGATGAAAAAGTTACGACTATGATGGCTTCTTGTAAACAACGTTTACGTTGGGCACAAGGTCAATTTGACTGTGCGGATCGATATATTCCTAAATTATTTGCCGCAGGTATTAAACAAGGAAATATCGTTATTTTAGATGGCATTTTACAAGTTAGTCAGCCTTATTTCTTGTTGTTGACAACTATATATTTAGTATTTTCATATATCAATGCATATGTCCGATTTATACAAATATTTTATATCAAATTATGCCGATGTCTGTATGGCAAATTATCGGTATTGGTCAATATTTGTTCCCACTTATTGTGTTGTTAAAAATTAAAGTTCCACCTAAAATTTGGTTCTACTATTTGTTATATCCAATTTTTGTATACTCTTGGGTTCCTGTAAATATTTTAGGTTGGTTCCGTCGTCATAATAAGGAATGGTCTCATACAGTTCATACGCGAGCTGTTGGTTTGAATGACGTGAAATTAACACGTATGGGCAATATGAATAAGAATAAAAAATAGAATCTGTAGGAGTGACTATGCATATTTTAATGTGTAATGATGATGGTATTTTTTAGCAGATGGTTTACGCCGTCTTGCATCGTACTTAAGTCAATATTATCGAATTACCGTTGTAGCACCTGCAAATGAGCAAAGTGCTAAATCCCATGCATTGACGACTGAGATTCCTTTTAAAATTAGACGCGTACAATGGCGAGGATGAAAATCCTCGCCTTTATGCTCTAACGGGAACTCCTTCTGATTGCATGAAGTTTGGCCTTAGTTATTTATTGAGTGATGATATGCCTGATCTTGTGATTTCAGGTATTAACCATGGCTTTAATCTGGGCTCAGATGTGCTATATTCTGGTACTGTATCTGCTGCTATGGAAAGTTGTTTTTATGGCATTCCAGGGTTAGCATTATCTGTGGAACGATATTCTCCTGAACGAGGGGGATGAAATGCATCCCTTTATCCATGAATTGATAGAAAAAATTTATGTGAAAGGGAATTTTGATGGCCTATTAAATGTGAACTTTCCGTTACGTGGCGTATGTGATTGGGATTATTTTAAAATGGTTAGCCAAGGTTTACAAACTTATAGCAATATTATTGATGCTCGCATTAACTCAAGAGGGCAGGATTACTATTGGTTGGCAGGCGAGCTAGATTATGGTGCTGAAAGTGTTCCTACTGATGTGGAATATGCTCGTAAAGGCTATATAACAGGTGTAGCTCTTACGTGGAAGCAACAATGTGACATCGGTATGGAGACGGTTCAAAATATTTTTAGATAAAATATAAAAAATGTGTTGACATTGTTTTGGGATATCTGTATAATAACAAATGTTCCGAGACGCCGGAGTGGCGGAATGGCAGACGCACTTGACTCAAAATCAAGCGGGTAACACCGTGTGGGTTCAAGTCCCACCTCCGGCACCAACTTTTAGGCGGTAAGACTTTTGTCTTACCGCCTATTTTTTATATATTTATATTTATGAATTAATATACGATTATATACATTTTTGTTTGATTGAGGTGATAATATGGATCACGGTGTGATTGATTATATTGCTAATGTCTTTGATATACCAAAGCTTGCACAACCTGTAAGTGCGGTCCAAATGCCTTTGCCGTTAACACGATTGGCGGAGATACCATTAGATAGTTCTGTTAATCAGTGCCAAGGCTTTTGTTATAACTCAAAAAAAAGATGTATTTGTCCTCGCATGTATAAATGCTGATAATACAAAGCAAATTATTTATGAAATTAATCCCACAACATTGCAAGTGGTTGCTAAGTATGAATATAGTCAAAAACGTTTATTAGGTCATATGAATACGTTAACCTATAATCCGAATAACAATCGTTACTATACTACTAATGCTGTTGTAGATGGATATATTGTTACACCTATTGAAGCTGATAGTATGATTGTTGAAGCGCCTGTTAAATTGAAAGAAAAGGTATTTAATTTTGCCTTTGATAAAGAGCGTAATGAATATGTGTCGATTGTGCCTTTAACAAATTCTCATCGTACTATTAACTACTATGATTCAAATTTTAATAAGGTAAAAATGTATAAGATTGATGCAGAGCATACCGACTTAAATAATAATGGTGCTTATGCTGCTAATGGTAACATTATTTTTACAACCTTAACGACCTTCGTTTTCGTCGATAATGAAGGCATAGTAAAGAATATAAGTCCTTATACTTCAGGAATGGAAGTAGAGGATATGGATTACCGTAATGGTCAGATGTACGTGGCGGTTAACCGTAAAGGTAAGGTAGAAATTTACAGTCTAGCCATATTGCCATTCTCTGTAAATGCCTAGATTTTATCTATGTTTTTATCCACTTTAAGAGTGTATAATATATATATTAGGGTAATTTAGGAGTTATTATGAAATTAGGGAATGATATTATAGAAATTGACCGCATCCGTCAAGCTTTAGAGAAATCTCAATCATTTCGCGACCGTGTATATACGCCTCATGAGATTGATTATTGTGAAAGTCGAAATAAGGGGCGTTACGAGTCTTATGCCGGTATATATGCCGCTAAAGAGGCTTTCATTAAAGCATTAGGTACGGGAATGCGTCATGGATCTTGGCAAGATATAGAAATCGGTCATGATGAATTAGGGGCTCCCTTAATTCGTTTACAAGATACTTTTAAAGATATTTATGAAACATTAGGCTATACGGATACACATGTGTCGATTAGTCATTGCAAAGCATATGCAATGAGTACAGTTATACTTGAAGGAGCATAAGATGCAAATATTAACAACTGAAGATGCTCGATATATAGATCAAGAAGTACCTAAGCAATTAGGTGTCTCTTTAGAAATTTTAATGGAAAATGCAGGACGTGGCATTGTGGATGCTTTGTGGGGACAATATGACTTGTTTTCCTTAGATAATGCACGTTCTATCAATAGTTTTGTACTATTTATCTGTGGCACAGGTAATAATGGGGCAGATGGCCTTGTAGCAGCTCGTCATCTTTTAGAGCAAGGTGTACCTGTACAAATTGCACTAGTAGGTGATACGAGCAAATGTAGCGACCTTTTTGCAGTTCAACTCAAGAGATGTGAAGCAATGGGCTGTATCATTGATATGTTTGATGATTTTAATGATTGGTCAAATGTAGCTATAGTTGTAGAAGGCATTATGGGAACAGGGTTAGCTGGACGTCTTCGAGATACCACAATAGATATATTGCACGTTATTGATACTATGCGTAGTCAATATAATTTTGATTTGTGGGCTATTGATGTACCTGCAGGTGTTGATGCAACTTCTGGTCAAATCTCAGAGGGCACATTGTCTTATGATTATACGGTAACCTTTGGTGCTATAAAACAAGGTTTATTGTTGTATCCTGGCAAGGCTATAGGAGGAACAGTTATTGTTGCCCCTTTAGGAGCTCCTTGGCAGCAAGTATTAGTTAATCGTGATAGCACTATAACTATTGATTCAGATTTAGCAGAAACACTGATTAATTATCGAGTTCAATGGCTCATAAAGGAGTAAATGGAAATACCCTAATTGTTGGTGGCTCTAGTGATATGGTGGGAGCCCCTATGTTAAGTGCAGAAGCTGCTGTTCATAGTGGTGCTGGTAAAGTTACATTATGTGTTCCTGAGATAATTAAACGGGCAGTACAAGGACGTATCATACCAGAAGTGATGGTTACCTCTATCAATGAAAACCATTCCATTTATGAAGGCCGTCAAGTAGTTGCTATTGGACCCGGTTTGGGTCGTACAATAGATATTCCGGATTTAGTAAATCATGTTATTGATTGCTATGAAGGTGCTCTGGTCATTGATGCTGATGCGTTGTATGCATTAGGTCATGTGGGATCTGTAGATAAAGATGCATTGCGAGATGGTAAGGTTGAGTCTATATATAAGATGGAACGACAGATACCATATTGCGTGATGACACCTCATTTAGGTGAATTTAGTAGACTTATTGATTTGCCTATAAAATGGATTGAACGTCACTATATTACATTGGCACGAGCATTTGCTAAGGCTCATCAGGTAGTACTTGTTCTAAAAGGAATTCCTTCTGTTGTGGCACTACCTGATGGTACAGTATATGTAAATACTATCGGAAACGCTGGTATGGGAACTGGCGGTATGGGGGATGTATTAACCGGAGTCATTGCAGGCTTTATCAGCCAAGGCTATTCCTTACAGGATAGTGCCATTTTAGGGGTCTATGTACATAGCCGCAGTGCAGATATACTAAGTGATACGAAAACTTGGGGATATACACCTAGTGATGTAAGTACTTCTATAGGCTGTGTCATTAGTGAATTATTGGGAGAATAAGATGACAAATAAAATACAACGCTTTATAGCTTTTTTATTAGTGCTATGTATTCCAATCTTTGCTATTGCAGGATGTACGAATAAAGATGTAGCTAATGCAGCATCTCAGACTAGTTCTAGTACAAATGAAGGCTATTCTATCGATACTAAGCAAACGAATCCTGAAGGTCATTTAGACGTATATATGTTAGATATCGGTCAAGGGGATGCTATACTGCTTAAGGTTGGCGATGAATATAGTATGATCGATACAGGTGACATAGAGCATCGTGAAAATATTGTAGCTCAGCTAAAATCTATGGGTGTTACGAAGTTAAAAAATATTATCATTACACATCCACATGCTGATCATATGGGTGGCTTCTATGCTATTGCGAAAGCTATGCCCATTGAACATGTGTATGATGATGGCATTTCTGTTGATAATAATATGTATAAAACCTATGAGAAATGGATTGATAAAAATAAAATCCAACGATCCACATTGCGTAGTGGAGATGTAGTTGATTTTGGTCACGGTGCTGTATTTGTAGTATATGCACCATGGGCCGAACCTTTAACAGATAAAAAAGGGGCACCAGATCTTAATAATAACTCTATCGTAGGTAAATTAATTTTTTGGTAAATTCTCTATGCTCTTTACTGGTGATGCAGAATTACAAGAAGAAAAAACTCATAAAAAGAGCAGAACTCTAGACTGTTTGCTCGTGTTCTTAAGGTAGGACATCACGGTTCTCGCACAAGTAGCTCTGAAGATTTTTTTGAAATCTATTAAACCAGAAAGTGCATTAATTTCAAATGGCATGTATAATAGTTATGGTCATCCTCACGATGTAACATTGCGTCGTTTGCAGGAGAACAATATTGCCATTTACCGTACAGATACGATGGGACGTATTCACATTAGTACGGATGGGAATGAATGGCAAATTACAACTGAACGTTAGTATCGATTGCATAGCACAAAAAAATAATTTTAAGCAACTGATTTTTGTGTTTACTGTATAAAGACTTTATATAGTAATATGTATAATCGGTATACTAATCTTCATGTTTGTATGAAATAATCTATCTATAATTTAACATTAGTTTATGGATAGATTGGAACGATGAGACTTTGATTCACAAAGATATCATCGACTCATCTCTATGGTTTGGACACTACGTATGTCAGTTAGATTGGAGTGAATGTATTGCGTAAACTATTTTTTATGTGCCTTGCTGTCTTGATGGCTTTACCTCTATTCTTGTCTCAAGCAAAGGCAGCTAATCTTGAAGATGCTCGATGGGTGACACGAACTGATGCACCTGTACCATATGTTCGTATGGTAATGGATTTATCAGCACCTGTGAAAGCATCTGCATCGATTAGCAAAGATGGGAAAACGACGACTGTTACCTTAAATAACACAAAGCTTAAAACTGCTAAAGCGAATATTAATATGGACTCTAGCATAGCTAGTTCTGCTAGACTTACAGAGGATGGCAGAGATGTGAAGGTAACAATCAAGACACCTTCATCTATCGATACGAGTGATGTAAAGGTATTTTCCCTAAAGAAAGATACGGTTAATAAGAAACCGTATCGCATCGTTGTAGATGTACAGAAAAAAAGGTGTGGTAGCTAAACCTGCTTACTATGGTAAACGTCCATCTCCTTCTGCACATCCTGCGAAAAATATGCCCACAGGATCTGGTAAGTATTCTATTAGCGGTGGTTTATCTGGCAAGACAATTACTATTGACCCAGGTCATGGTGGTAGTGACTCTGGTGCCGTTGGACCACATGGTGTACAAGAGAAAAATATTACACTACCGATTTCTATGTACTTGAAAAAAGCCTTAGAAAATCGTGGCGCTAAAGTGCTTATGACTCGTACTACAGACGTAGACGTATATGGTCCTAATGCAAGTGGTGTTGATGAATTAGGCGCTCGTGTTAATGTAGCGAACCGTAGCAATTCTGATGCGCTCATCAGCGTGCATATTAACGCATTTAACAATCCAAGTGTAGGTGGCATTGCTACATACTACTATTCTAAAACTGGTAATGACGCTCGCTTAGCACAAAAAAGGTACAAAATCAAATTGCTAATGTACCAGGTTTCAATGGTGACCGTGGCATTCAAGAAGGCAACTTGTATGTATTAAGACATACTAATATGCCTGCCATTCTTGTAGAGCTTGGATTTATTTCCAATCCTAATGAAGAACGTGCATTGCAATCTCCTCAAACACAAGAAGACTTTGCTAATCGCATTGCTGCTGGTATTGCTAGTTACTTTGGAGGTTAATCGATGAAATTACGTAAACAAGTTCTGTCGATCCTCTGTGTAGGCTTGCTTGCATTTGTAGCAGGTTGTACACCTAATCAAGCTCCTACAACAGGTAAAAGTGAACCTGTGCAAGAGACGAAAGTCAATAAGGATGCAGAAACAACGAAAGTATCTCAAGAAAAGGTTAAGATGGTCTTCTTTGTTCCAACAGAGGATGGCTCAGGGGTAACACAATCAACCGTTGAGATGGAGGCGGATAAAGTAACGCCTAAAGCCGCTCTTCTAGCGATGTTAAAAGCTGATAGAGCACAAAAATATCCAGTATTCTCTAAGGATATTGAAATCACATCTGTTACTGTAAAGGACGGCATTGCTTCTGTAGAAGTGAATGACGCTTTCGTAAAAGGTAATGGTGGGGACTTAACTGTTAAATTGCAAATGGCTGCCATTGTAAATACATTGACATCCTTTGATAATATTAATGGCGTTCTCTTCGTTAATAATGGTAAAAGGTTCTTACTGTAGGTTCCTTTGATACGAAAGATCCTGTTAAACGGATGACAAACCTAATTAAAAAAATAATTATATTAGGCTCATTGATAGCAGATAGTTGATATATCAACTATGCTGCTATTTTTGTTGTCTTTATATATGTTACAATACAATATGTATACTAATCGGAAGCCAGGTGATGAGATGCAATTAAAAGATGATAGGGGAATTCAATTTCATACGCCACATTCAAAATGATACGATACATGATTCGAGCACTGTAATTACAGGGATTGGTGATGATTGCGCAGTGTATCGTGCTACAGATGAAACAGATCAACTAATTAGTACAGATACGATGGTGGAAGGTGTTCATTTTAGCTTTCGCTATATGAAACCTTATGATGTAGGCTATCGTCTCATGACAGCTAATTTAAGTGATATTGCTGCTATGGGGGGGACCCCTCGACAAATAGTGTTATCTGTGGCGGCACCTGAATATGTTGATACTGCTATTTTAGATGAAATCTATAGAGGCATTAAAGATCAATGTTCAAGACACCATGTTAAATCTTATTGGTGGTGACACGGTCAGTACGGATGGACCTATGGTGTGGACTATTACCATCATAGGCGATGTTCCTACTGGCAAGCGATTACTGCGTAGTGGTGCTCGACCTGGGGATATTGTGGGCATTACAAATTATATTGGTTATGCTGCCACAGGTTTAGGCGCGTTATCCTATAATTTTGATGGCTATTCTATGACGAAGGTTGGTCATCAACGACCAGAACCTCAAATTGAATTAGGCCAATCGTTACGCGAACTTGGTATTCACAGTATGAACGATATTAGCGATGGCCTTAGTAGTGAGTTGAATGAAATTGCAAAGGCATCACATGTTTCAATCGTCATTGATGAAGCACTTATCCCATTGCATGAAGAAACATATAAATTAGCTGCTGCATTACATACTAATCCTGTTGATTATGCCTTGTTGGCGGTGAAGATTTTCAGCTCGTATTTACGGCGCCTAAGGAACTTTCGATACATGCATTAGAACAGTTAGGTTCTATCACGCTTATTGGTGAGGTTATATCTGGGAAAACCGATGGTACAATGGTGACTAAGGATAAAGAGATACGCTTATTAGAAGCGAAAGGATATAATCATTTTCATGAGTAAAAAATAAAGTTACATTAGAAACATATTCTGTAGAGGATACACAATGCTTTGGTGAACGATTAGGCAGTGGGTTGAAAAGAGTCGGAGCTAGTTCATTATGCATGGCTTTAATCGGTGATTTGGGGACCGGTAAGACCCATATGTCTCAGGGCATAGCAAAGGTCTTGGCGTGTCGGAGGATATTACAAGTCCTACATTTTTTCTTATGAATACCTATATGACATTGGCCGGTGAAATATACCATTTTGATTTATATCGTATGGATGATGTAAGTGAATTAGAAAATATTGGGTTTTATGAATTTACAGAGGATCAAAGTTCCATTGTTGAATGGGCGGATAAGTTTGAAGATGAATTGCCCGATGAAACGTTATGGATTTATATTGATTCGATTGATGCTCACTCTAGACGGATTACATTAGAGAGCGATGTACTTGACGCTGAAACATTGAATACTTTAGGAGGTATGTATGGTTGGGAATTGAAACGAGTTCTGTCGTTTCTAGTGTTGCTGTGATGAATGAAAGTCAGTTGCTTGGTGAAATTACTATACAAGCAGGATTGACTCATTCTTGAGCAGTTGGTACCACATATTCAATCATTGCTAGAGATGACGAGGGTAAAAAAATCTGATTTAAAAGGAATCGTTGTTGCTAGTGGTCCCGGTTCCTTTACGGGTTTACGCATAGGAATGGGAACGGCAAAGGCTATGGTTTATGCATTACATATACCTTTATATGGGGTTATGACTATGGATGGATTAGCGCGTAATATTCCATACACTACTGATATGATTTGCACGGTAATTGATGCGCAAAAGAAACATGTCTATGCTTTGCTCTGTATACATATGATGGAGAGCATTTACAGGTTAAAGAAGAGCCATTTGTAGTAGAGGCTGTTTCATTAGTAGAACGATTACGAAATCAACATAAACGCGTCGTATTTGTGGGCGATGGTATCAAGCGGATTGCTCCACTAGTAGCAGATGATGCGTTATTAATCATTGGTGATCCTATCTATCGCATACCTAAGGCTAGTTCTTTATTATTAAGCGCCCGCTCTATGATTGAACGAGGTGAAAGTGCTAATCCTATGGATATGGTACCGTACTATATTAGACGGTCTGAAGCAGAAGTATTGTGGGAAGAAAAGCATAAAGATAATCCTGCTATATTAAAGGCGAATCCTACAGTCACTGTAATCGAAGCGGCAGGTGAAAAATAGACATGACAGTCCGTAGAGCAACGATTGAGGATGCAAAGGAAATTTTGCTATTGAAATGGAATGCTTTTTCTGTTCCTTGGAGTTTAGATTCCATAGAAACAGAATTACTGAATGAAGATAAGAAACTCTATTATGTTGTAGAAGATGCCAATGGTGTTGTAGGTTATGCAGGAGCGTGGCTTGTATATGATGAAGGGCAAATTACGAATATTGCGATACGTCCATCTGCAAGACGCCAAGGCTTTGGTGCTAAACTTACGAGTGCATTGATAGAGGAATGTTTTAAACGAGGCATGCATGAAATCTTTTTAGAAGTTCGTATATCTAATTTGTCTGCATTATCTTTATACCGCAAATTGGGGTTTACTGTAAAAGGTATGCGAAAAAATTATTACTCGGAGCCTAAAGAAGATGCGTATATCATGTCTCTAATTAAAGAGGAAGGAAAATGAGTGTATATACATTAGCATTAGAAAGTAGCTGTGATGAAACATCGGCAGCTGTACTTAAGGATGGCCGTATAGTACTTTCTAATGTCATATCGAGTCAGGTGCCAATTCACCGAAAATTTGGTGGTGTAGTGCCAGAAATTGCATCCCGTCATCATATAGAACAAGTTATCCCTGTTATTGATAAGGCTTTTAGCGGATGCTCATGTCACATTGGATGACATTGATCATATAGGGGTTACCTATGGTCCTGGATTAGTAGGGGCCCTATTAGTTGGTGTAGCGGCTGCGAAAGGATTATCCTTTGCTACGGGGATTCCTTTAGTACCTGTTCATCATATGGAAGGTCATATTTTTGCTAATTTCTTAGCTAATCCAACATTAGAACCACCATTTTTAAGCCTTGTTGTATCCGGTGGTCATACCATGCTAGTTCATGTGAAAGGCTATGAAGAATTCGAGATTTTAGGACAAACACGGGATGATGCGGCCCGGTGAATTTTTTTTTGATAAAATTGCCCGTGTTATGGGGTTTCCATATCCTGGAGGGACCTCATATTGATGCATTAGCAACAGAGGGCAATCCAGATGCTATTGAGTTTCCGAAGGCTCTTAGTGAGTCTGGGGAAATTTTGAATTTAGCTTTAGTGGCTTAAAATCAGCTGTTTTCTAAATTATTTAAATAGTAAAATCACAAAAAGGGTGAAGACATACATAAGGCTGATGTGGCGGCGTCCTTTCAAAAAGGCCATCGTAGATGTCCTCGTAGAAAAAAACTAAGGATGCAGCTCATACACTAGGGGGAAACTAAAATAACCATTGCTGGTGGTGTATCTGCTAACCAAGGCTTACAAGTAGCATTAGAGAATATGTGTAATGAAGAAGGGTTTACGTACTATAAACCAGGTAAAATTTTAGCTACTGATAATGCGGCTATGATTGGATGCCGTGCTTACTATATGGCACAAGCCGGAAAATTCTGCGATTTACATTTAAATGCTAAGCCTAGTGTGCCAATTGGTACCGTTGCATGGGTAGAAAGGTAACTAGTATGACTGTACATATATATGATGAACTTGTTAAGGAAACAAATCTATCTAGTTTACAAGCAGCCCTACTAGTTCATATTAGTCATATGATTCGCTTTGGCCAATCGGTGAGTAAACATAAGATTGTTTTATTTACAGAGATTGCGAATGATGACATGATGTGTATATATGAGTCTAATGACTCATTAGTTACATCACGCATACCTAGTTCTGATATGTGGAAAAAACTAATCACCACCGGTGAAAGCTTTCAACAATCCACACAAATGGATTTGAATATCTATTTCCCATTGTCGATAATGGCGGTAAGACTATAGGGGGCATTTCCTTCTCGTATATAGCACCTGCCAATGGTGTGGAAGGGAAACGAGGATTTATCGTAGCCGATACGATGCACCGATTGATGTTGACGGCCACAGATGAACAAATTAAAGAATATGATCCTATATCGTATTTGGATGGGCTCATCATTTTTTGACCAAAATGGGACTATCCTGTACGGCAATGATACGGCGTTACACTTGGGCGGATATTGTCGGTGTTGATCGGCGGTTGGTGGGCACATCTATTTTTGGGAGTTCTTTAAAAATATCTGCTATTCATCGTGTCATAGATGAACGAAATGATTTTTGTATCGAAGAAATCTATCATAATATGGTACTAAGACAGCATTTGATTCCTATTCCGATGGGACGCAATGAATGTCGTTGCTTTTTAATTCTTCACGATTGTACCCGTGAAAGTAAACAGCAACAAGAACTACTAGTTAAAAATTCCATTATTAAAGAGATACATCACCGTGTTAAAAATAACTTACAAAACAGTAGCAGGCTTACTACGGATGGAAGCAAAGACGCTCTGATTTACCAGAGGTAAAATCGGCATTACAAGAGGGATTTCCCGTATTGAAAGTATGGCCCTTGTCCATGATTTAGTATCTCACTATGATGAAGACTATATTTCTATACGATCTATATATGATGAATTGTGCCGATTATTACGCCAGAGCATGGTAAATCGTAATCAACATGTAGAATTTCGCTATCATGGAGATGATTGTATTATTTCATCTCATCAAGCCAGTTATATTTTCTCTTGTATTCAATGAACTGATTTCTAATAGTATTGTGCATGGGTTGGATGGGACTGATGGTGTAATTTCATTATCTGTATCCAGTATGAATGATGCTATTGCTCTAGTATTTACAGATTCAGGTAAAAGGTTTGCCTCGTGATTTTGATATGGCTAAAAGTAAGCGATTAGGCATGCAAATTATTAATAATTTGGTGACTCACGAGCTACAAGGTCATATGACGATTGAAAATGGTGATGTTGGAGTTATTGTTACAATTCATATTCATAAGGAGCAATAAATGCGTATTTTAATCGTTGATGATGAATCTTTAATCCGCATGGATTTGCGAGATATTCTAGAATCCGAACAACATGAAGTGGTTGGGGAAGCATCGAATGGTGTTGAAGCTATTACGATGTGTAAAGAACTAAAACCTGATGCGGTGTCATTGGATGTGAAAATGCCTGAGCTAGATGGCATAGAAGCAGCTCTGTCAAATTGGATTTAATCACTTGGCACCTGTTGTACTTCTAACTAGTTATAGTCAACAGGATTTAGTGACAAAAGCTCGTGAATCTGGTGTATATGGATATTTAATAAAACCTGTCAGAGAAGAGCAACTGATTCCAACATTAGAAATGGCATGTGGTCGATTTTTAGATGATTTAGAATCACGTCAACAAATGGCTGATTTAGAGAAAACTCTAGAAGAACGAAAAATAATACAAAAAGCGACAGGCATTCTTATGGATTTATATAAAATTACGGAGGACGAATCATATAATCGAATTCGGCAATTAAGTATGAAGAAACGAGAGTCTATTGTCAACATATGTAAGCTAATCATTCAACAAGCATCGTCTAATTAATAAAAAACTATAGGGGCGATACATATAACCTTCTATATAAGATATAAAAGCTTATATAGAAGGTTATTTTATATGAATTAGTACTTGTAAAAAAACTAAAAAGTCAAAAAAATCAAAATTAGTACTTGCAATTATTTTGACATAGGTTATAATAATACATGTGATTAGCACTCGATAAGTTAGAGTGCTAATGAATTATGAATAATACATAGTAAATAAGGAGTGACATCATATGTTAAAAACCATTAGCTGACCGCGTTCTTATCCGTTTAGAAGCAAAAGAAGAAAAAACTAAAGTGGTATCTTCCTTCCTGATACAGCAAAAAGAAAACCTCAAGAAGGTGTTGTTGTAGCAGTAGGTGCTTTGGTAAAGTATATGACAATGGTCAACGTAGCTCCAGAAGTTAAAGTTGGCGATACTGTTATGTTTGCAAAATACGCTGGTAGCGAATTAGAAATCGATGGCGCTACTCACTTGATTATTAGCGAACGCGATATCTTAGCAGTATTATAATAGCTTTCAAGGCTATACATGTTAATGATACATTCTATATTGCCTTAGGGCATATATTTCTTTTTTACATTGGATAGTGTTACTATCTAGGAGGTAATACATATGGCAAAAGAAATCTTGTTTAATGAAGAAGCTCGTCGCGCTTTAGGTCGTGGCGTTGATCAATTGGCAAACGCTGTAAAAGTTACATTAGGACCAAAAGGCCGTAATGTTGTATTGGATAAAAAATTCGGTTCCCCAACAATCACAAATGATAATTGTAACTATTGCTCGTGATATCGAACTTCCAGATCCATTTGAAAACATGGGTGCTCAATTAGTAAAAGAAGTTGCTACTAAAACTAACGACGTAGCAGGTGATGGTACTACTACTGCAACAGTATTGGCACAAGCTATGATCCAAGAAGGTATGCGCAACGTCGCAGCTTTGGTGCTAACAATGATCTTGAAAAAAGGTATTGAAACAGCCGTTAAAACTTTGGTTGAAGAAATTAAAAAACGCTCCATTAAAGTTTCTGGTAAATCTGAAATTGCCAAGTTGCTAGTGTATCTGCTGCTGACGAAGAAATTGGTGGTTTAATTGCTGAAGCTATGGAAAAAGTAGGTAACGATGGCGTTATCACTGTAGAAGAATCCAAAGGCTTGCAAACTGCATTAAAACTGACCGTAAAATCAGTGCTATCGCAGATATGTTGCCAACACTTGAAAAAGTGGTAAAAGTAGGTAAAGAACTTCTTATCATCGCTGAAGATGTAGAAGGCGAAGCATTGGCTACATTGGTAGTAAACCGCTTGCGTGGTACTTTCAAAGCAGTAGCTGTAAAAAGCTCCTGGCTTTCGGTGACCGTCGTAAAGCTATGCTTGAAGATATCGCTATTTTGACTGGTGGTACTGTAATTACTGAAGATATGGGCCGTAAACTTGATTCCGTAGAACTTACTGATCTTGGTACAGCTCGTCAAGTTCGCATCACTAAAGATGAAACTACAATCATCGATGGTGTAGGCGATAAAGACGTAATTGCTAAACGCGTTAGCCAAATTCGTGCACAAGTAGAAGAAACAACTTCTGAATTCGACCGTGAAAAATTACAAGAACGTCTTGCAAAATTATCTGGTGGTGTTGCAGTTATCGAAGTAGGTGCTGCTACAGAAGTTGAAATGAAAGATAAAAAACTTCGTATCGAAGACGCATTGAATGCAACTCGTGCTGCTGTTGAAGAAGGTATCGTAGCTGGTGGTGGTACTACATTCATCGATATCATCCCTGCATTGAACACATTGGAAGCTACTGGTGATGTTCAAACTGGTATTAACCTTGTAAAACGTGCAGTAGAAGAACCTCTTCGTCAAATTGCTTACAATGCTGGTCTTGAAGGCTCCGTTGTAGTAGAAAAAAGTTAAAAATACAGAAGCTGGTGTTGGTTTCAACGCATTGACTGAAGAATATATCGACATGGTTAAAGCTGGTATCGTGGATCCTGCAAAAGTAACACGTTCTGCTCTTCAAAATGCTGCATCCATCGCTTCTCTTGTATTGACTACTGAAACAATCGTAGCTGATAAAGTAGAAGAAAATGCTGCAGTACCTGCAATGCCTCCAATGGGTGGCATGGGCGGTATGATGTAATCAACTGCTTTAGCGATACATAGATAATATATTAAAATCCTAATGAATGTAGATTGCTACATTCATTAGATTTTTTATTCTTAGAATGAGTCTTGATAAATTGATTTCATAAGCAATTTATGATATAATTCTAATTTCAAATATAAGAGTCTTAGTTTGACAGACACTAGTATATAGCATATAATTTTTATATCTAAAAATTATATAATAAAGAGGTGTTACTATGTTCTTTTTATTTAAAAGTAAACCTGATTATATTAATTTTGGGGTTATTCTATCGCTTTGCATGGGTTGTCCATGGCCTTAGGTGAACCTTTTAATAATGCTGTCCGCCTTAGGTGGCTTTGAGGTTATATTAGGTACTATCGCATCTTATGCAGAAATGGTCGGCGGTATTCTTCTTTATTATAGGCCTGTTTACACGTATTGGCACGCTTCTAGTTGTAGGTACCTTGGCGGTAGCGACCATATTGTATCTTAACGGCAATTTCTTTAGTTGGGATTATCCGTCCCAAATGGCCTTTGGTGCCATTATGTTGTTCTTTTGCTGGTGCAGGTCGCTATAGTTTAGATAAGGCATTATTTAAATAATCAGTTAATTAGAAGACTCATCATAGATGAGTCTTTTACTATGTAGAGAGGTTATTATGAATCAAAAAACAGTTCCATTTACATCTGAACAATTAGAAGCAATTATTGCTAACTATCCGACTCCGTTTCATATTTATGACGAAGAAGGTATCGTTAATAATATGAAGAGATTTATCTCCGCATTCTCTTGGAATAAGGGATTTAAAAACAATATTTTTGCTGTGAAAAGCTACTCCAAATCCATATATTATGCGTGTGTTGCAAAAATTAGGGGTAGGCGCTGATTGTTCTTCCTTAGCCGAATTACTTCTATGCGAAAAGGTGGGCATTACAGGTCATGACATTATGTTCACATCCAATGACACACCTTATGTAGAGTATAAAAGGTTTTGGATATGGGGGCTATCATCAATTTAGATGATATTACTCATATTGAATACTTAGAAAAACATCACGGATCACTACCAGATACATTCTGCGTACGTTATAATCCAGGTCCTTTGAAAGAAGGGGGCAATACGATTATTGGCCTTCCCAGAGGAAGCAAAATACGGTATGACTCGTGAGCAAGTATTTGAGGCATATAAGCAATTACAAAAAGGGTGTAAAACATTTTGGTTTACATACTATGGTTGTATCCAATGAACTTGATATTGATGGATTGGTAGGTACAGCTGAAATCTGCTTTAATCTAGCTGTAGAAATTAAAGAAAAATTAGGCATCGATGTTGAATTTATCGATCTTGGTGGTGGTGTAGGCGTAGCATATAAACCAGAACAAACGCCTGTTGACTTTGAAAAATTGGGCGAACGTGTTCATGAAGCTTATGATCGAATCATTAAAGGCAATGGTCTTAAGGATATTGCTTTGGCCTACGAATGTGGTCGTATGGTAACAGGCCCATTTGGATATCTTGTTTCCACAGCTATTCACAAAAAGGACATCTATCGTCACTACATCGGTTTAGATTCTTGCATGGCGAATTTAATGCGTCCAAAGCATTGTATGGTTCTTACCATCATATTACGGTAATGGGTAAAGAATATGCTCCTAAAAGATCATGTGTATGATGTAACTGGTTCCTTGTGTGAAAATAATGATAAATTTGCTATTCAACGAGAATTGCCAAAAATTGATATTGGTGACCGTATTATCATTCATGATGCAGGTGCACATGGTCATTCGATGGGCTTTAACTATAATGGCAAATTACGTTCTGCTGAATTGTTACTGCACAAAGATGGTTCTGTTACACAAATTCGTCGCGCTGAAACATACGATGATTTGTTTGGTACATTAGACTTCTCTAATTTATAATATTGAGAATTAAATAGAGTTGAGAACTACTATTAATAAACGATAAGATATACGGATATATAGGGATTTTTTTCTAATTCCTGTATATTTTAGTAGGAATATCTTGCTATCATTTAGATAAGAATGTATAATGAGTATAGATTGTTATGCACATACTTGCTAAAGTGGCGAGAGAATACGGCGGTATCACCCTTGTGCGTACCGCCGTTTTTCTATGTGACTATAAAGTTTTAATCATATAATCAGATTATCTGATACGAAGGAGTGAAATATTTTGGCTGAATTACTTCAGATTAAAGATTTGGAAGTGTCTGTAGAAGAGAAGAAAATTCTTAAAGGCATTAATTTAACAATAAATAAAGGTGAGATTCACGTCGTAATGGGTACGAATGGTGCCGGAAATCCACATTGGCAAATGCTATTATGGGTAACCCATTGTACACAGTCGATAAAGGTTCTATCGTATTTGATGGCAAGGATATTACAAAAGATGCTGTAAATGATCGTGCAAAAGCAGGTATCTTTATGTCATTCCAAAGCCCAATTTCCGTTCCTGGTATTACTGTAGAAAACTTCATCCGTACTGCAAAATCTACAATTACAGGTGAAAATGTACGCGCGTTGGCTTTCAAAAAAGAATTGAAAGAAAAATGGATGAATTGTCCTTTGACACATCCTATGCAATAACGTTATGTAAACGAAGGTTTCTCCGGCGGGGAACGCAAGAAAAATGAAATTCTTCAAATGTCTATTTTAAATCCTAAATTGGCTATCCTTGACGAAACTGACTCTGGTCTTGACGTTGATGCTGTTCGCATTGTATCTGAAGGTGTTAATCGTTTCCATAATGAAGATAATGCAGTATTAATCATTACTCACCACAATCAAATTTTTACAAAATTAAAACCTGATTTTGTACATGTTTTGGATCAACGGTAAAATCGTTAAGACTGGTGGGATGCTTCATTGGTTCGTGAAATTGAAGAAAAGGTTATGACGCATACAAAGCATTAGCATAGGAGGCAATATGGAAGAAAGAAAGAAAACCCAAGTTGGTGGATATGGACCGTGGTGTCTATGATATAAAGAATAATTTTGAGTATTCCTATATTATTGCTGGGTTAACAGGAAGATATTATCCGTGAAATTTGGTCTAATAAAATGAACCGAATGGATGCTTTCTTTCCGTTTGAAATCCTTAGAGATTTACAATCGTATGGAAATCCTAATTGATTCCTGATATTTCTGGCTTAGATATGGAACATATTTACACATATGTAAAGCCCAAAGTAGATATGAAGGGCGATTGGAATGAACACCTGACGATATTAAGAGCACATTTGATCGCCTCGGTATTCCAGAAGCAGAAAAACATCTCTTGCAGGTGGTGCCTCAATATGACTCGAAGTCGTATATCACAACATTCAAGAAGATCTTGTAAAAACAAGGCGTAATTTATACTGGATATTGAAACAGCACTTCATGAACATGAAGAAATCGTAAAAATACTGGATGACATTGATTCCTCCTACAGATCATAAATGGGCAGCTCTTCATGGTGCCGTTTGGTCTGGCGGTTCCTTTGTATATGTTCCCGCAGGCGTGCAAGTGGATATTCCATTGCAATCCTATTTCCGTTTGAATGCACCAGGTGCTGGTCAGTTCGAACACACGATGATCATCGTAGAAGAAGGTGCTAAGGGTACACTTTATCGAAGGTTGTTCTGCTCCTAAATACGATGTATCCAATCTTCATGCAGGCGCAGTAGAATTGTTCGTTAAGGATAACGCTACGTTGCGTTATTCCACAATTGAAAACTGGTTAAGAATATGTACAACCTCAATACCAAACGTTGTGTTGTAGGTAAAGGCGGTACTATTGAATGGGTATCTGGTTCCTTTGGTTCTCACGTATCCTGTTTGTACCCAATGAGTATTCTTAATGGCGAAGGTGCTCATGCTGAGTTTACAGGCGTAACATTTGCTGGTGAAGGTCAATTCCTTGATACTGGTTGTAAGGTGGTTCACAATGCACCATATACAACAAGTAATGTAAACTCTAAATCTATCTCCAAATCCGGTGGCGCTGCTATTCATCGTGGCCTGTTGAAAATTGGTCCTAATGCAGAACATGCAAAAGCAACTGTATCCTGTGAATCCTTGATGTTGGATGAAATTTCTCAATCTGATACAATTCCAGCTATTATTGTAGAAAATGATAATGTCGATTTAGGTCATGAAGCTAAGATTGGCCGTATTTCTGATGAAGCTATTTTCTACCTTATGACGCGTGGTATTAGTGAAGAAGAAGCTCGTGCAATGCTTGTTCGTGGTTTCGTAGAACCAATTTCTAAAGAATTACCATTGGAATATGCTGTTGAAATGAATAATCTAATCAATCTTGAATTAAAGAAGGTTCTATCGGTTAAGGAGGTACTATGAGCAATTACTATTTAATGAACTTCCTAGACCTACCTTTAGATGGTTGCGTGTTAACCATACTCCAGCAAGTCTTTGGGGGAGAATCAGACAAAACTACAGCTGTATTGGTAAAAAGGTAATGATGCCATTATAAGCCCATTGCCA
>VOFG01002001.1_pt1 | contig 48510 bp, 68 predicted proteins | sample 5384171 | NCBI WGS metagenome assembly VOFG01 (sample SAMN12384726, study PRJNA508395) | human gut metagenome | isolation source: healthy gut F | host: Homo sapiens
GTCATCATCAGCCGTGCCCTGCTCAAGGAATACGGGTATGATGGCGATATGCCCACCGACAAACAGATGCAGGTCATCGGCAACGGGTTACTTGAATACTGGGGCGTAAGCGACGGTTTCAAGGAAGCCCTCGCCAGTACAATGGAGAACATGTTCGGTGTAAAAGCAAAAGATTAGGTCTATGGAAACGAAAGAACTTACTACCCACCAGCGTGGTGTTATTCTACGCGGCATCTGCGGCGGGGCTGCATTGAAAGACAAGTCGCCGCAAATATCTGAAAACAATACCGTCATAACCTGCGCCGGAGGGTTGGAGATTTGGGACATCTGCTGCATCAGCAGTGATGCCGAAGCCTTCGGCCTGAAACCGTCCTTCGGTTATGACGGGCACACGAGAATCACTTTCACCCCCAAAGAACAAGCGGAATGAAATCATATTACTACATGGACTGCCTGCACCGTGAAATCTTCCTTGAAGAGGAGGATATTCAGGCCGTGCCGGAATCAGGCAGGGCTGACGAAGCCTGTTCCGCCATTGCCGGGAAGCCGTATGTCGTGGAGCAGTTCATGGCGGACTCTTTCCGGACCCTCAAAGACGCGGCCAGCCATCTGTGCGATTCCCCCGATGTTAAAAGCCGCCACGACGCTCTGATGTATATCGTGTGGACGGCGGCACTGGACATAAGGGAACGGCGGACCCTGCGCCATGGCGAAGCCGCCGTCAAGGTAACCCGTGAAGACGGTTTCGTGTGGCTGCTTGTACCGGCGGAAAATGCCCGGAAGCTATGGGAGGCGGATGTCTTTGCCCTGTACAGGCTTTATGCCGATGATTCGGAATCCCTGATCGAAAGCGAGGCGGAGCTGGAATCGACCATCAAGGGCGGATACCAGATAGGTATCGAGGTGGGGTTCGCCTCCGTAATGGGCCATGCTGCCCGGATAAAGCAACAATAAAAATCGGAAACAATCAAATAATCAAGAAGAAAGGTATGGAAACAACATTATTGACAAAGGAAAATGCCCACCGTGTGACCATGGTGCGGCGTGTGGATGCCCCGGAAAGCGAGCCGGTGGCGTTTCTTTTCAGGGGAAAGAGATACGGGTATTGCAGCTATTCCCACCTTGTCGGGAATCCGGGCGGGGAAGAAATCCTCGCCCCGGCGAACTTCAAGGACTGGGAAGTTGTGGAAGTGGCGCATCCGGGCTATCTGGAAGAATATTTCAAGCAGGCGTGCAGCTCCTACAACCTCACCTCCTTCTCACCCGAAGAGCGGGGCGAGACGGACATCGCCTCGCACGAAAAGGAACTGCACGAGGATTTGCAGTCTATGCCCGAACAGCAGCGGGAACGTTACATGGAAAACTACAAACGCTATTTCTCGGCAATGATTGCCGCCAACAGCCGCTGTGCCAGCGCGATGATCACGGGACCTGCGAGATTCAACACCGCCCGTAACGAAAAGGCCTGCAACAGCCACAACAAGAGCGTTACGGCGTTCCGGGAATGGCGAGAACGTGCACTCGAAGCGATTCGCAAGGCTACCGAAGCGGCCAAGCCCGAAGAACAGCGTCTCGAGGAGGAGTGGCAGAAGGTCAAAGCCTTTATCGACGATGCCGCCTCGACCATTCACGGTATCGATACGGGTACGGCACGAGGCTATAGCCGGGCTCTCTTCGTCAGCAACCTCGCCGGGCGACTCTCCACCTATGTCAACCATGGCAACGTGGAAATCATCGACCGTGCCGTCGCTCGTCTGCGAGAGTGGAACGACAAAGTCAAGAAACCTGTCGTCACGGCACGCCATTCAATCTTCAAGTATCCCGAACTCGTCCGCAAGGTGCGGGAAAAGCAGCAGGAACGGGCAAGCCGTGAAAATCGTGAGATTCCGTTCGATGGCGGCAAGGTGGTCTACAACTTCGAAGAAGACCGCCTGCAAATCCTCTTCGACAAAATACCCGATACCGATATGCGTACGACCTTGAAGCGTAACGCTTTCAAGTGGGCGCCACGCAACCAGGCATGGCAGCGCCAGCTCACCCGCAATGCCGAATATGCCGCCGGTCAGGTGTTGAAAATAACCATTTAATCCAGTGCCCATGAGATACATCATCGATTCACGTTATTTCGACGGGACATGCCTCACGTCGATGTCGGATGACATGCACAGCGACTACGGCGGCGAGACGCTGGAAGCACTGCGCGAAAGGGAGAAGAACCCGTACCTGGTCGCTGTATCACCGGTACGCATGACACTGCTTGTGAAGCGTTATACCCGGGCACTTTGCAAGCCCTTCCATGAAATTACGGAGGAACGTTATTACGAACTGCTGGAATGCCTGCCTCCGGCCCGCATGCAGAGCGACTGGTTCTTTGTCGGGGAACCGTATTACCGAAACCTGTACGCGCTCTGTTTCGAGTCGGACGGCAGGTATTTCCGGGCGGAACGTCCCGTACGTCTTTCCAATGTGGAAATCTACCGCCAGATTCGGGAACACATGGAGAAAGTAAACCTGCATCCCGCCATCGTCAAGAAGGCTTCCTTTGTCAAATATGTCAATTGGTACAAAAAGACGGTCACCTACATACCGTACTATTTCGAGTATGGAGGTAAAATATATTTCCTGAAGAACCTCGCCACTCGGACGGGATCCGAATTTGGCGACCGCCGGGAACGGAACGAGATGGCGGCATTGCTGAGGAACCTGCGCGGAAACCGCTACGAATACTGTACTTTCTACTCCCAAAAGAAGGACATCTTCGAGTTTTTTGACTGGCTACGGAAGAACAAATACACGCTGGAAATCCAGGGCGACTTGTTCGACTTTGCGGATGACCGCTCCCACGTGGACTTTCACGGCAATGTATGCGAGTATTCGGCTGTGTTCCATTACCGCATCTATTCACGCAAGCTTTTTGGCCATATCATTAACCAGCTACGCACCGTGAAACGGTATCACGCGTGGCATAAAAGGAGGGAAATACGATGAAAATCTCAAATGAACCTACCCCATACCTCCTGCTCAAGGCAGGAACTGACAGTGCATGGGATTGCTGCGACTTTGCAATCGTGTACCTGTCAAAAGAGTGGAGACAGACACAGTCCGGCAGGCTGGAAGCCGTCAAGCCATTCAAGGATGACATCAGTTTCCAGTCTTTGAACTTTTATGACATATCGGTTGGTTTTTACCAGCCGGACGAGGACGGGATACTGGGCAGCGAGGACTTGCCGGAAGACAATAACTGGTGCTTCGTGGAACTGACCGAAACGGAACTGGAAAGGTTGGTTCCGCCGGACAATGTGCTGGTCAGCCATATCTTGGCGGTATTTGCAAACGGGGAAGCCAGATACCGGGCGTACGGCAAACATACCGACGAGCGATTCTATACTGAAAAATTCCCTTTGCAACAGATTTTGGATATACTGGCGAGTCATGAATCTTAAAATTTCAAAGCAACTATGACAGAAATCATCAAAACGGACGGAACACGCCAACCCGTGCAGCCAGCCAATGGCTCAGACTTCACGCTGGAGGAGATGCAGGCGATTGTCGGCGGCTACATCGAACTGGTGGAACTGGACGGGAACACGACAATGGTCGTCAACGAGGAAGGCAAATTTATCCCTCTGTCCCTCAATCTTGAAGCGAGCAGGATATTCCGTGCTCATCACCCGGCGTCGAAAGACTTCATCGTTGGGGACGTACTTGTGTGCAATAACAATCAAATCAGATAAAATTATGGATAAAGAGAAAGCAAAAGCGCTCAGCAAGACCCTCGCATGCTACAAAGAATTACAAGAGAATAACAGTGTAAACCTGATCGAGTTCCATACCGCTGACGGGCAGAAACACGGTATCGGCAACCCGGAAGCCATCAAGCTGTTGCTTTCGGTGGCCGTCATCGAACTGGAACGCCAGCTCCGGACCGCACAGTTCGGTGATATTCCGGAAAGCCTGGAGAACAGCCGCGAGTACAAGGCGGCCAAACAGCTGGAATACGCCATGAACGATTTGGGATTCAAGTCCGAACGTTTCGCCCAGGCTCTTCCTTATTTCCACAAGACACTGGAACAGACATTCTTCAGAACGGTAAAGGCTTCCATTACCGCTATGGCAGGGCGTGATTCACGCTGCATTGACGACCGCAACCGTGCTTCATACGAGATGTGTCAAATGCTGGCCTCCATGCTGGAAGATACCCGTCTGCCCTTTATCTAAATGCCATGTTCATAGACGAGAGGACACAAAACCGCCTCCATGCCGTGCCGGGAGAGAGTATCTCCCACGGCACGATGCGCACGCAGGACCTGATTCCGGCGTTCTTGGACGTTATCCGTGACACACCGGAGTACGTGCAGGTGATGAATGCCATCCCCGCCCATGCCATGGAGGACAAAGAAGCAGACTGGTGGAACAGCGATGACGCGGCGGGATTGCTGGAATCGCTGTTCGACACGCTCGATAGTTACTCACCGGAGGGGTACTATTTCGGTGCTCATCTCGGTGACGGGTCCGATTACGGATTTTGGAAAATGGACAAGTGAATGTCGGAACATGGTACGGATTACAAAAGACAAGCGGCATGACATTCTCAAAGACGGGATTCGTATCGGGCAAATCTATCTTGCCCGTGCCGAAAGCAGGAAATTAAGATACTGGGCAATCTCTTGCATGAGTGGAATCGGCTTCAACACTTTCAATGAAGCCCGCAGTTATGCCAAAATTTCCTTTAATAAAAGAATCGCATGAAAAATTGGATACAACAGATGCTTTTGTGGCGTAAAAAGACGGACAAGGGCAGAATGACACTCGGAAAGGTGCAGAAAGAGTATCGCGAGAATGACGTATGCATGGGAGAACTCCTTGATGCCCTTCCCGCCGACGGCCTTTCCATAGAGGAAGCTTTCGAGCTGGCTATCACCGCCAAGAAGTGGGCGGACGGAGACCGTTTCTACCGGAGTATCAACGATGGAGAACCGGAAGAATTGTAAGGTAAATAACAATAAACAATAATGACAAATGAGCAGATATGATTTTATAAGATTCGGCGGCTTTGTCAACTGGCCGGACGAGGACACGGACACGTTCCGGAAAATGAAAGTCTGCCTGCCGGTAAAGGAGCCTGTCGAAGATGACACGAAAATAGGACTGATTTCCACGGACGAGGACAATCCGGAAGAAATCGCGGTTTCCTATTCCGTCAGGGCAGCCGAACTCATCCCTTGGACGGACTCATTCCAGGAAGGATACTGGAAAGCCCTGATAGTGGCAGAGGCAAACGGAGCAGGCACGGACGTATTGCTGCCCATGCTCAAAGATGCCGGACTATGCCTGATGGAATGTGTCTTCCTGATGCTCCGGAGCGATGCCTGCAAACTGTTTCCGGTCCTGTGCCGGCTGTTCCCGGAAGTGGAGGAAATGTTTGAGATTATCACATGGAATGACAGGGAATATTTTGTCAGGGAACTGACGCTGTTCCGTGGAACGGGCGGGGAATACAAAACCCTAGTCTCTGTAACGGGTCTGCAAGACGTGCTGGTCGGCAAAGACGGCGAACCCATATCGGACGAGGCGGAGGCCGTGGACCGGAAAATCTGCTATTACTTCACGGACGAGGAGTTCCTGCTGCCGGAAGAGCGGCTTGTGGCCCTTTGCGGAGGATGCGTGAGAAATCATAATGTATGTACAAAGACCAGAAAATGAATAAAAGAATGAACAAACAGCAAACCACTCCCGTTACCGACACTTTTAAGGGGATGCTACTTATGTCAATGGGTGTCCCTGTAGGAAACATCCGTCCCTACCGTTTGAAGTCGGCACCTTCCTGCCTCGGCGGTTTCGAGCGCATGAGCGTAGCGGCAGCACGAGCCTCGGGAATGGATATCCCGGAGACGGAGAAAGAGAACGATGAAGTTTACATATGCCGCTTGGGACCCGCCGTCTTCCATAAATGGATGCCTGTCTGGATGTTCGAAACCGCTTTCGAACCGGTTCCCGAGCAGAGACGCGGTGACCGCATCCGAACACTTACGGAAGAGATGAACAACCATCACGTGGCGGAGAAAGCCCTGAATGAAAAATGTTACGCCCTGTCCGTGGAGCTGCTTTCCGAGTGTGGCGGCAGCCTTGATGACAACGGTGAACAATCCTCGACCTATCTCCATGTTGTGGACCGTGACCCCGTGGAACTGGTCATCACGAACGCGTCGCTCCGGAAAGACGGGAAAATCTTCATCATGGGTTACAGTTACTACACGGGCGAGGAGTACGAGCAGGAATGTGACGTAGAATCCGGCATGGACATACTGAATTTTATCCTTTCCCAAAAAAGTTTTGAGTGCTATGAATGAAGACAAGATATTGCAAATGTTCTTCGACATAGGCCAGTGGACGAAGGCCATTGAGAAAGGCGTGCTGAAAGACATTAGGAAAGACCAACTTATTCGGCTGACCGACGAGCATACCCGTATGGCGATGGCCTATGCCATGCGCCGGGGAAAGTACGAGATTTCCCCTCCCCGCACGGCGCAGATACCCAAGGACAACGGTGAGTTCCGCACAGTGTACGTAAACGAGCCGATGGACCGCGTAGTACTGGGTATCGCCAACGACCTGCTCTTCGAGTTGATGCCGGAGATGCTGCACTCTTCGTGCAAGTCCTACCAGACCGGTATAGGGTGCGGCAAGGTAGTTACGGAAGTCAGCCACCGGATGACAGAAACCGGCAATAGCGGCTGTCTGGGCTGGAAGTCCGACCTTTCCAAATACTTCGACAGTGTTCCGATACGGTTCATCGACGAGGCGTTCGACAAGGTGGAGGCCAAACACGGCCAGTCTGCCCTGATAGACGTACTTAGGAAATATTACCACTCGGACCTCTATTTCGATGAAGATAACCGGTTGCAAAGCAAGTATCAATCCTTGAAACAGGGTTGTGCTGTGGCTAGCTGGCTGGCGGATGTACTGCTCTACGACCTAGACAGGGAACTGTCACAAATGAACGGCTACTACGTCCGGTATTCCGACGATATGCTTTTTATCGGCAAGGATTATGAAAAAGCGATGGACACACTCCAAAAACGCCTGGAAGATAAATCCATGAAGCTAAATCCCAAGAAAGTGGAATACCTGGCAGCCGATGTCTGGTTCAAGTTCTTAGGATTCAGTATCAAGGGCGGCATGGTCTCGCTCTCGTCATCACGCATCAAGACCTTCCAGCACGAGATCGAGCGGCGGACAATCCGCTGCCGGGACACGACACTGGCAAAAGCCGTGGACGCCGTGAACCGTTACCTGTACAAGGGCGAGTTCAGCTGGGCGATACAGGTATTGCCGGTCTGTAATGTGAAGAGTGACCTCAACGAGCTGAACAAGTTCGTGATGGACTGCTTTAGAGCCATTCAGACGGGCAGGTGCAAGATCGGCGGTCTGGGATATGTCCGAACCAAACCGGATGGCTGCATCGTCCGGGGACGGGGACGCAACGTGAAGGCCAACCGCGATAAAACAGACCGGGACATACCGGGTTACCTGACTGTCGGCTGCATGCGTAACGCCCTTCTGACCAGCCGGGCGGTGTACAACACGCTGGTGGCATCGCTATAAGTTACGCCGGGCACACGGCAGAACGGGTGGACGGGCAGGCTATTCAACGTTACAGGCTTATAACCAGAATCCATATCGAGATTAACCGGTCTAACACCCGGTTAATCCCATCTCGATTCTGGCTGCGCCTGTAATGTATCGGGAAATTAAAGTCATGTGCCGTCTGTCCCGCACCCGTTACCGGAGCACACCGGGAAAGTTCAAGGAATAGGTTTGGGCATCCCGCGTACCAACGTCTTCTTTCCGAGTCTGAAGGCGGCTGACCGTCGCCTTCGGACTCCGCAGAAGACCCATACGCGGGATACATCGGAAGCATAAAGCCATGTGCCGGTATTATGAGAACTTTCAGTCTTTTCCAGCACGGGAACGTGCGGTTCGGGGGAATGGATTCAGCCTGCTGTCCCCGATAAGCCCGTCTCGCGCCGTCGTATCCCTAACGTTATACGACGGCGCCATTCCGGCTTCCGCCACAGCAGACATCGGACCTGTAAAGGAACGTGCCGGCATTCCGGGAACCGCAAAAAGAACAGCACAGGGCAAAGGGGGCAAGGCCGGGATTTCAACAGAGCCGCAATTCACACGGCTGGAGCCTGTGTTATCTCCTGCTAACACGACAGATGACACAGGTTCCAGCTGTACTCGCGGCCCGTATCAGGTTTTTAAAGGGATGTGCCGTCCGGATGAGTCCCCTGAACAGAAGGTAGCGCGACCGCATATGCACGAGGGACCCAAATTCAAGATACAGTATTCAAGCTTGGTCCTGAGCCAGGCAACTACCTGGTTCAGGACCGAAGTCCTACTGTATTTATCAGGACTATAAAGATACGCGCCAGGGGTTTGAGTGCCATTAATTGTAAACAGGTGAGAAAATGGAAGATATTTACCGAAAAACCGTCACCGCCATAGAGAACGGCGCAAATTTCCGGATTGATTTCCAGTCCAGAAGTTTAAAAGTAAACGGGAGACACATGATACGGAACGGCAGGTATGATGGCGCTCCGTGGTTGCCGGAGTACGGCTGCGGGGATTTTTTCACGGATGTGGAGGAGCTGTACCGCCGCTATAAACATTCGATACCATCGGAGCGCAGCCAGAGCAAGTCCCGCCGGTATTTCATGGCATTGCCCGAAAGTGACCTCGAGGACGGGGACATGCTGTACGGGCAACACCGGGATACCGCGCAATTCGAGCTGGAATTCTATATCCTCTGCCGGATTATAGGCGGGTTCACATGGAATCCCGAAACGATGGGCAAATGGTTCTGGCAAAGCGAAAAAGACAAGGACCTGGTGATACTCAGAAAATGGGTGGAACCCGGAAGTAATCAATTATTAACAAATTCACAATGAGTAGAAAGAAACAAGAAACAAAGTCCTGTGCCCCGGATGCGGCACGGAATTCGCCATCGCGGACAAGGAATTTGCCGCCACGGGCACCGTTATCGGCAAGAATTCGGATTTGGGCACCGTCTATCCGGTGGTGGCCGGCCATAATTCTCCTGCCGGACTTCCCAAAGGGGCGCGGGAGCGTATCGAGGCACTCCGCGGTGCCGGTGTGGACGTGAGCTGCCTGTTCGCCATGCAGGGAGCCGAGGGCGGCGAGTATATCGCCTCCAACAAAGACGGGAAACTTACCATCCTGGATGACAACGACCCGATATTCGGCAGCATCATGGCACAGGGTACCGTTCCCAACAACCGACTCTTCCGCCGGTGGGTCATGGCGCAGATGTTCCACATGATGTCATATACGCATCACCGTGAAAAAAAGAGCCGGCAGGGGTGAGTGAGATGATCCACAGGAAAGGCTACGATTACCAGTGGAAAATGCTTCTGAACGAGCTGTACGCCCAGATGAAGATGGAATACAAGGACATCACGGGTTTTGCCGAGAGAAACCGCTGGTTCAACCGTGATGTGGTTTTGGCCATCGCGAGCGACTATGTCAACGCGCTGAAAAAACACGTGGGCAACCTGGAAACAAGAAAATGCAAGGGAGTTCCCTACAAGCGTGTACACGACCGTAATATTTTCGTGGAGGACCTGCAATCCAAACTGTACTACCCGCTTTCCATCGCGATAACCCACATCAGGCACGCGCTGGATGCCACACAGCTTTACAACGCGGTCAGACAGTTCAATGACCGTCGTATCCGGCTGCCATGGGGCACTCCTCAAAGCAAGGCATGGATGGATGCCTATAAGGGAGCCGGGGCGTTCTTTACCATGCAGAACCTGATTCGTTTCCACGGTTGCACGGCTGTCAATGACCGGGGTCGGCGTCTGGACAAGTACCAGTCACTGACGTTCCTGTCAGCCAAGGCGGAAGAGTATAAAAACGGAGAAGGCTGGCGGTTGCTGGCAGTCCTGAAAAAATGCTGGCGGACAACAATATCAACATCAAAAAAAGAAGATGGCGGCATGGCGTAAGAAATAGGCCGTCATCACCATCCGCCCGGTAGGCGGCGCGGTGTGGCGGGTCAGAATAAATTAGTACTCCCTCCATTGAAATGATGCTCATCCCTGTTAACACAAGATGAGCATCTTTCAATGGAGGCATTACATCGAAAACGTAAAGAGATGCCCCTGTTTGACGACCACACCGCTATTCTAATCAAAACGACATAATCCTTTATACGATGAGCAAGAAACAACTACGACGCAGGGCCTACCTGCTGTACCGGTTACGAAAACAGGGTATCCGATGCCTGACACGTTGCCGGACCATCTTCTACCTTTACGGGGAGGATCCTAAATCAGTACCGCAGATTTGCAGCCTGATAAGCGAATTCCATTTCCATGTCCAGTTTGAAATACCCGCCTGACATGAAACCGGGAGACATTGCAACGCTGAAAGTGCCCTACAAGGGCTATCGCCGTATAGAACTGTTGGAACGGCTCCAATACACCTGGCTGGTACGCATCTGCGAGAGCAGGAAGGAGATCGAGGTCTATGAAGACGAGTTCGAAACGGATTAAAGGCACGGAACAATGAAAGGAGAACAACAGGAAGAACGCGTACCGAACTTCATCGGCAATGCCGTCATTATCCTCACGGCCAGCCATCTGGGCTGCGAGGTGGAGATGCTCGCCACCGCACAGGAGGTGTGGCGGACGAAACGCCTGCCCGAGGCGGTACTGCTGGGCATGTACGAAAAGGCCGCACGCGATGCCGTGTCGGCTGTCCGGAAGAGAGGTCTGGCGGAACAGGCTGACCGTCTCGGAGAGATATTTTACAGGACGGGGGAATTTCCCCCGCCGGAAGAAGACAATACATAAAAAGGAGTAACAAATGAAAACAAGGACTTTTCAGGAAATATATGATTTCTGCCGTACGGACGATACCTACCGGAGCTATTTCGAGGCATCGGACGAGTCCCGCATTACCGGAGCAAGGGCAAGAAAGTACTATTACGGCGACATCCGCCGAGGCCAGTGCCGCGTGGGGACATTCATCTACTGCCAGTCGATGCGGCAGCTTGAAAGGTTCCTCGGGGGCGCAAGGCAGGACCACTACATCCATGTTGACCCGCCGGCCTGCCGGGGAGTGAGCCTCAAGGACGATATGTTCCCCGGCCAGACCGCCTATATCGTGGTACATGTCAGGAGGCAGGGTGTGCAGATTGAAATCGAACACCCGTTGCATGGTGGATGGGTGCATTTCACGGCACGCTCCCACCGTCCCTTCACCAGGGAGGGAATCATAGCCGAGGCGAAGTCCTACATTGACAGCCACATCCTGCTGGCACCGGGAAGATACCGGGACTTGCAGCTGGAACATATGGTTTCCAAGGAACAGTTCCCCGCATGGTACAGGCAGTATAAAATGAGGCTGCACGACCGGGCGGAAGCCGAACATCGGGACATGGTGGACAGATACAGGCACAGGAACGACCTTACCTACGGGGAAGCCCGTGACATGCTCGCGGCTTCGGGTATATTCTTCGACCTGAACTGCGACGAGTTCGAGCGGGACGAGATTACGGAACAATTTGTAAGACTTTGTAACAAGACATAATACCCAGGCAAATGAATCTATATAATCAAATCAAATATAACGGGTACCGCATCAACATCTATTATGATGATGACGCCCGAAGCCCGCGTGAAGCATATGACAATCTCGGTACGCTTTATACGGCACATCGTCGCTACCGCCCGGAGAAGGAGTTTGATGACCACTTCGATATCGACAAGGTTTTTGAAGGGCATATCGGAAATTTCCGGGAATCGTTCCTGAAGGAATATATCGCCCTGCCGGTCTACCTCTACGACCATGGCGGCATTACAATATCCACCTCGCCGTTCAGCTGCCCGTGGGATTCCGGATTTTTCGGAATCATCGCGGTACCGTTGGACAAGGTGCGCCGGGAATACGGGTGGAAGAACATCACCGCGAAACGCAGGAAGCGGATCGAGGGATACCTGCAAGACGAAATCAGTACCCTTGACAACTACTATACCGGGGAAGTTTTCGGGTATCGCATCATGCCGGAAAGTGACGATGACAATGAACTGGACAGTTGTTGGGGATTCTATGGTACGGAATGTATGAAAGAACTGGAAGCCGAATGCAGGCATATTATCGACGGGCAGAACAAAGCGGTAGCATAAAATAGAAAAATACGCATAATAACTGGAAATACAATGAAGACATCATACGGACTTGAATTTGACACGGTAACAGAAATCAATCCTGAATGGAGCGGCTATGACAAGACGATAGCAGGATGTCACCTGGCCAATGCCAGGGTGGTCATCGTGGATACGGAATACGGGCAACCGATAGACAATGAGCATGACCTTGAAGAAATCTACCGGATTCTCGAAAAGAAAAAGACAGGCCATACTAAAAATGAACGACATGGAAGAAAAACGAGATAACAAGGAAATCAGGGTACGCCTGCACCATATCGACCGTGGAAACTGCACGGAAGTATGGGAGGTGCAGACAGAGAAGGGGTAAGCCCAGACGCTATCTGGGACGTGACGACGGTTATGGACCGAAGGAGTGGTACACGCTCTGCGATGCTCCCTACGGCTATTGCGAACGCGACTGCCATGTGAGGGAGGACCTCACCCTCATTGTCTGCGACAAAGATTGGAACGAGGTGTTGCGAGACGGAACGGACAGGGAACGCTTTCCTGAAAGTTTCCCTTCACTGGATGAAGCCTGCAACGAGGCATGGAGCAAGGTCGTGAAAGTGCTTCCGCATGTCACGCACAAAGGTTTCGGGCAGTGGATCACCAAACAGTCATTCCTCCCGCTCAGCCAGACCGAAGAATTGAATTGGCGGGATAGCTACTATGAGGAAGAAGCGAGTGAGATACTCTCACGTTTTACATGGATCGGTGAAGAGTATGCCATATTCAAGGTTACCCAGAGGCACACCAAGTGCGACGCCCAATGGTACGAGTATTACGCGGGGAAGACAAACCGGCAGGAACACGAGTGGTATACCCGTTTCTTCGGTTACGAGTACCATGACCGGCATATCAGCGACGTACTCCGGACACTCGGAAGGCGGTGCGACGACATCATCCGTACTGCGGTGGAAACCCGCACGGACCACTATTACGGGCGTACGGTTTCCTGTTTCATGGACGAGTTCATCGGTTACGACCTGTCCCATGAACAGGTCCGTGACGCCAAGGAATGCAGATTGCGCAAGGCACGGGAAGACTACGACGAAGCGAACGCCTACTATTACAAACTGAAAGAGAATGAGGAAAGCATCCGTGGTATCGAATTGATGCTGCACTGCATAAGACAACAAATCCGAAAAATGAAAAGATAATGGCCAGAAACTACATGTAGCCAGAGTTTGGCAAATCGAATACAAATATCCGGGTATGTATGGCGGGGACGGTCAGGATATCTTTTATGATATCCTGACAATGTTCGAAGTTGATAACTCCGCAGAAGACGCCTATACCGATGACTTCGAAATAGCCCGTTCGGGTCTGCAGCAGCTAAGAAAACATATCTCAGAACAGGATGAAACCTTCCGGCAGAATGCCGAAGAATTTTATTCCTGCCTGGCAAAGGTCGGGATGGACCGGGAAAAGTTTATCGAAGTACTCGATTGTCTAATCAACGGCAGTGACCAAAGCGATGCCTATGTGCATGTCTCATGGTTTTAATGATATGCCATGAAGGCGTTTCGAGCAAACCTGCCGTAACATCAAACCTGTATGAAACCTAAAGATAACGGGCTGGCCAACCTTCATGACCGGAAACGTGAGGAACGCGGTTTCTGCTGCATGCAACTGATCATATTCCTTACAGACAATGGAGTGAAGAGCTGGGATGAATGGCACCGGGCGCATACCGACGCGGCCCGGGGCGAATGCAGATACCGCAAGCGGTGCCCGGTTTATGGACGTAGCAAACATTTAATGAACAATAAATAATATGGTACTTAATATTGTAAAAAACGACCTGCCTGCCTCATGCATTGCAGAATATGTAAGATGCGTGTTTGACAATGCCAAAGTAAACATCAAAGATGAAAATGCAGTATCCGTCGACATCGAAGTGACCGGAAAGAACGAGCTGCACTCTTTGGAAGGATTAAAAGAGTTGGAATACTATTTTAAAGATTATGACATAAGAATATGGTGACCGCCATGCAACGGGCGGCAAACCGGAAATTGTTCAACTACAGATAAAAAACAAGCAACATGGAACAGGAAAAACCTACAAAGCCGGAAACAGACAGAACCTTTCCGGAAGACGATGACACACTTTACCGTGAAATGACAGTGCACATGCCCCGCTGCTATTTTCCGACTTCGCTAGGCGAGAACAGTATCCTCAAATTTGCCGGAGAGGAATTCCGCCGCGTCAAGAATATTGTCTGCCGGCGCTACAACTTTAACGAGGACAAATATATCCGGGAGAACGCCGGCGTATCCCCTTTCGACTCTGTTCGAGGCAACTTCGAGCAGGAAGTGTACAGACGTCTCCGTAAGGATTATGCGCACCTCAGTATCATCTCCATCAGAAGATCACTTATGGAGAAAATCCGCGACGCCGTGAAGAAGGAGAACAACATCATCGGCACGTTCTACCGCAACTGCGGCGTACATTACCGGGAGGCGGAATCAGCGGAGTATGAAACCTCCCCGATAGTGGTGGTCCACAATTCCGCTTTTTACGGATACGGCGGTTATGAAAGTGCGACCGTTTATGAACTTTTCATCGACGGGAACGGCAAACTGCTCTGCACGCTCAACGGCGAAGCCGGCGAGGATTTCGATGAGCCCATCGGACAGGTACAGACCGAGGGATTGCTTGAGATTGCCCACTGGCTGGAAGAACACGGGTTCATCTCCGCTGATGTCAATGACGACGAGATTGTCGTATGCGAGGGGTGCGGTTCAGACAATATACAGACCCAGGCATGGGTGGATCCGAATGCCCGTACATTCATCGGTACCACGGGTATAGACCGCTATGATAACTGGTGCGACGAATGCGAGGACCATCAGCCATTCTGTACTTTAAAAGAGTTCAAAGAACGCATGGAGGAATGGTGGAACTCGTTGGACGCAAATCAAATGGAACAGATCACGGGTTGCCGTCAGGACAAGTGTCCGGCCGGAGACAACCATCAGGGGTTTGCCGAAACCTGCAATGAATGGTGGGAAAACAAGGGCTATGACGAGAAACGTAAAATCTGGAAAGAACATAATGACTGCTGATTATGATTTACAATCTTCTTAAACGCATACAGAACCTGTTGGCTTCCAAGCCGTCCGGGACAAAGGAGGAACAGGAAATCCTGAGTCTGGTCAGCCAGGCGCTTCCTGCAATGCTCAATGGGCATGATACGGAAACACTTGCCGCCAATGAGCTGCTGGTACGGATATGCCCCGACACCAAACGGCCGGTCCTCGTATGCCATAACGGCAACGGGCAGTGCCTGTGCCTGCACAATGGGACGACGGAAGAGGATGCCGTCGACGTGGACTTATGGCTGCGTTCCAACGGTAGAGAGTGTAACGGCTACAACAAGTTGCAGGAGGCTGTCGTGGACCTTGCCTACAATGCCGGGGCGGACAACCTGTGGGAGGACAGGGACTCCCGTGCCGTCAATGCCGAGATCGTCCAGTGGGCGGAAGAATTCGAGACTGAGCATGCGGGCACTGATTGGGATGCGGAGGACTACTTCCTTGCCATCGACAGGTTTTACAAGGAAAAGACAAAACAAATGAATCCGGTTACAATACCGGCGAACTGAAAAAATGGCAACCGAATGGACAAGGAAATTGCAGAAGAAATCATCCGGGAAAACCGTTATCCGTCCGGATATGACATACAAGACTATCTGTTTGACAATGAGGATACTGTGCTTTCTCTGGAGGACGGAACGGAGCTGCTTGATGACTTCGACCTCTGGAAAGAACGTTCCGACCTCGAACTTGAAAAAATCATGGACCGGAACTACTGGTCCTCGACTGGTGGATATTAGATTAAAAACAGGAATATAATTATGGTAAGAGAACTTTATCAACGGCTCAGGGAATATTTCAACAACTTACCCGAACCGACAGAAGAGGAAAGACAATTTATCCGGGAGCTGAACGCCGGGTATTTCCCTATCACGTCCGTCCACCGCGATGACCTGGAAGGACAAGGTTTCGATGTGGAAAAGATCAGCGATGACGACATGCAGAATCTGGCGGAAAAGATGGCCGACGATTACTGCGAACAGTTGTTCTGGCCCAGCATGGAAATCATTGCCGGAGAAATCCTGAGTTTCCCGAAAGTAAAAACAAAAGACATTATCTGTCCGAAATGCAATTCGGAAAATATCCGTTATGATATTCACGAAAGTCGGTTCCACTGCGGCGAGTGTTCCCTGGCATGGGATGACAAGTTATATGCACTCGTGGAATTTCCCGAGGAAAGTGCTCCTTTCGAGGAAGAAGGAACCGGTTATCCGGCATGGGGAAGCGGGGAGAACGGGGCGCTTTACGTGCCCGAGGAAGACTATATACGCCATACCGGCAAATCTCCCGAACGGGACAAGTGTTACCGTGCCGTGTGTTGGCCGGACTCCCAGAAATACATGGGAACGAAAGGTTGTGAACCCATACAGGATGAAAACGGGATACGGGATTTCGGCACATCGGCATACTGGGTGCCGCTGCTTCTGACGGAAGAAGCGGCAGAGCGACGAATGGACAAGAAAAAGGTACCGGTATGCCCCGAATGTGGGGGCACAGATATTGACATTCTGAGTGACGAGGGCGTGGCCGTATGCAATGACTGCTGCCTTGAATGGCCTTACGCGGAGGATTGAGAATGGAAACGGTAGATGTTTATACGGAACGAGGCGACCTGGTCACCTGTTCCGATTGCGGCAAGGTGATGCTCCTGCCGTATGGAGCGGATAAATGTCCCGCCTGCAAGAAAGAAGGTTGCCTGGTATGGACGGACGAAAGCTTGCGGGAAGCCGACATCGACTCCCTGCTCGAGAGGCACTGTAACCTGCACCAGAAGAGCGAACTGCAACCGGAGGAGTATCTTTCACTTTCCATACTGGTGACCGAGTATATTCCATATCTGGCCGATAAACCGCAGACAGCGCGTGAAACCCTGTTCCTACTCCTTGAAACCGGCTCTCTTTTCGAGAAATACTGGCGGGATACAAGATGCTTCCAATCCGAAAATATCTACACGCCCGCCATCAAGACACTGCTTGACAAACTGGACGTGAAACTGCGAGAGGGCGACACGATTCCGGTAGAATACCAGGATTGCCGCTCCCTGGAGGACTTCTTCAGGGTCGTTGCCGGCGAGCGTCCGGCAAAGGAAGAGGTATCGTTTTCTTCAGATAAGGAGGGAAACTATTATTTCAACGGACGCAAGGTCAAGGTGGAAAATTCTGACGAGTACGCCTACCGCCTGCTGAAAACCAAAATACAGACGAGCTACCGGCGTCCGGTAGATTTTTACTTCCGCTTCCTTGCCCGTTTCGGACCATACGGAACTTATGGCAACGTGTATTACCCGAGTATCACGGACCTGATATGCAGGCGTTACCTGCCTGAAACCGCAAAATGAATTCCGGAAAGGCGATGGACAACGGTTCACCGCCTTTCTTATTGTATAACTTTTTTAATATCAATCATTATGGCAACAGCATTAGCAACAACGGCCGCCCCCGTGCAGTTCGATTTCCAGAACAACAACGTCGAGGTGATGACGCTCGACACGCTCCGGCGCACACACAAGGAAAATGACATCTATGGCAACCCGCTCAAGGGAATCTACCATTACGAGGTGATAGAGCGCATGGCGGACATCTGCCAGAAACACAACCTGAATTACGAGGTGGAGGAAATCTTCGCCGCCCAGAACAAGAACAAGGCACAGCCCGGCGTGGTCGTCCTGCCCCAGGTGGAACAAAAGTACGGGGCGATGGCCGTCGAGGCGCATATCCTGCGCCGCGTTTATACGACCATCCGCATTAAGGAATGGGAAACGGACGAGCTGACCACGACGCTTGTCATCGCCTTCCATCAGGACGGCATCCAGGCGGCCATCGGCCCGTGCGTCAGGGTGTGCCACAACCAGTGCATCCTCTCCCCCGAACGCAGTGTGTCGAACTACGGGAAAGACAAAGTCACCACCGAAGAGCTTTTCGGTCGTGTAGACGAGTGGCTCTCGAACTTCGAGGTACAGATGAACGAGGACAGGGAACGCATCCGCCGCCTGAAAGCGAAAGTAATTACCCCGGTGGAGATGTACGCCTACATCGGATTGCTGACAGCATTGCGCGTATCGCATGACAGTTCCGACAAGCGTCTTTCGTCCAAGGTGGAGACCTATCCCCTGAACCAGTCCCAGATTTCCATCTTCACCGAGGACCTGCTCAAACTCACCGAAGAGAAGAAGACGCTCACGGCGTGGGATATCTATAACGTGGCAACCGAAATCTACAAGCCCGGACGTACGGACATTCCGGCCATGATTCCCCAGAACGGGGCGCTGGCCGAGCTGATGCTCTCGGAAGGGTTGCCGGAATCTTAAAAGGCTGCCACGTGACAAGAATCAAGGGACAACTGACGACAGCCGACTACCTGCCCATAGCGGAATATAACAGGCTGGTCCGCGGGCTTGAGAAGGACGGCGAGTACCTGTGGGAGACCTACTGCTGGCTGTCGTTCTGCACGGCATGCAGGGCCTCCGACGTGAGGACCCTGCGCTGGAAAGACATCTTAGGAAAAAGCACCATGACCCGCATCGAGCAGAAAACAAAGAAAAACCGCCTGATCAAGTTCAACAGGGACGTGCAGGAGAAGAACCGTTTCCTGTACGAGATGCTCGGACAACCCGCCCCCGAACAGTACATCTTTCTCAGCCCGCGTACCGGGAAACCTTACTCGCTGGAATACATCAACAGGCTGCTCAAGGTATTCAAGGTAAGGTACAGGCTGCCGATCAGGGCATTCTCCACACATACCTTCCGCAAGACTTTCGGGCGCTATGTCTACGAGCTGATGGGACGCTCGGCCGAGGGCCTGATCCTGCTCAACCAGATATTCCGCCATTCCAACCTGGAAACCACCCGGCGCTACATCGGGCTGGCGCAGGAGGACATCGACAAAGTGTTCGATTCCATACGTCTATGAGAATATTTTCAACGATGCCCGGAACCCGAGCGGGAGGTTCCGGGCTATGCTTTATATAACATATCAAAATCAGAACTGTAAATGGACACACCGATATATATCGACACATACTTCCGCGTCGAGTCCGGCTATGACGGCGGTCGCATGCCGGAAGAGAAAGCCGGACGCTTCTTCGACGAGGTAAAGCGCCTTTTCACGGAAACAGGGTTCAGCATCAAGGAAAACAAATACAAAGACGGTTGTCCCGAGGTGTATCTCGGAAAGACATGCCTGTACTGTCATCCCCAATCGTTATCGGGCCCTGTTCTTAAAGAGCACATGGAGCTTATCGAGAAGATTCTGGCACAAGGAACGACCTTCCGGTACCTACGTACTGACACTTACGGCGAGATTCTCGACCTGACGGAGGAGGAAGAACTCGCGTATTACCACAAGACTCATGACATGACTATCGGGGGTGTCTTTCTCGACGCCTTCCGCACCAAGCGCCGGAACCTGTACAAGAGCCGGGAGCAGGTGCTGGAAATACTCGTCGAAAAGCTGCGTGTCAAGACACTCCGTGGGAAGTCCGTTTATTCGAACACCTCCCCGGCATACCGTTATATCAGGGAAATGTACGGGAAAATGGTGTCTGAAGGACGGCTCGTCGAGGGATGCAAGCAAACCGCTTCCGGGAAACTGCCGCTCTGCCGCACGGCAACCGGCAGGGAACTGAAAATGAAAAGACGGGAAGACGACAGGACGGAATGACACGCGGTTCCGTACCGGACATGGCCGGATACCAGTCCGAAGACTTCTGTAAATCATAATTTTCAAGCCGGACTGTCAATCGAAAGAAGGACGACCCGGCTATACTTCAACAACAAGAGATAGCACTATTATGAGCATACAAATCGGAAAACTGTTGCCGGACGGCAGTGTCCGGCACATCAAGGCGCTCCATGAGACGCTTTCAAAAGACCTTGTGAGGAAACTCCGGGTGTTCTATCCCAATGACAGACGGGTAGATGCCCTGCTGTCGCTGGGCGACATACAAAAACTGGGACCGTCACCCTATGGAAAATGGACAGGAACCGGCGATACCGTCCACTGTTTTTCAAAGATCCGTGACGGACGGGAAACACCGCGGCAATCCGCATCACGCATCGCGGACAACGCAGACATTTTCGGCCGCATGGAGGACACGTGCCTCCTGTTCGATAACGGCAGATGGCATGTCATGGACAAGGGAGAATACTGTGAACAGCCGCTCTTCGTCGAAGATACGCCCTCCCATGACAGCATGAAACCGATCACGGTATATGTGAACAACCATGTCCGACTCGAAAAGATAAATACACCGCAGCACTGGCAGGGACTTGAGGAACTCGCCGAACGGGAATCCAGGATACTCTATGTCTACCGGGGGTGCCGCCTTGTGAGAATCGTCCGTTCGTCCAACCTTAAAAAGAAACTGTATGCGGCACAATAACATCGTATCGGCCATAGAATGGCTGCCGGAACACCTGTTCACGGAAGAGATCGTGGAAGCAGCCGTCGAAAGCAAGGAAATAGAGGTGCTGAGCCATATTCCGGGACGTTTCCTCACACCCGGACGTATAGAACGAATCATCGCGGGCAGCACGGAGAGCTGGCACAGCTTCGAGCTGCGCAATATTCCGGAGGCGTACCGTTCGGGAGCAGTCTGTGACTACGCCATGCGCAAAAAACCGAAGAATATCACGGCCGTTCCCGAAGCAATGGTTACCCGAGAAATGGCAGAAGCGGTCATCCGAAACGGACGCGGGGATTTCGACATTCTCGCCTTCATACCTGAACGCCTTTGGGATGCGCAACTGGCATACCTGGCCTTGCGCAGCTATATTTACGACCCGTATTACACGGACAGCAGGACAGACGCCGTCATGAAAACGGGGCTTATCCTCGGATATGTCCCCGTTGAGGTAAAGACTCAAGAGTTCTATTACGGGATGCTCGACGGGATGAAAATATTGAGCACGGTTACCGATGCCGTCGTGCCGTCCCGTTTCAAGACTGCGGCATACTACCGCAAGATGGCGGAACATGACCTCTCGCTTGTTCCCGCCCGGTTCTATTCCTATGAGATTCTCCATGCGGCTGTCTGTTCGACCGAAGGAAAAAACTTCATCACAGACCCCCAGTTTTTCAAGCCGTTGTCGGTATATCTGGACGACATGCTGGCGGACCGGCTGATGGAGAAACACCCTTACATGTTCGGGGAGTTGCCGAAGCGGTTCAAGACACCGGAAAGACTGGTCATTGCCATCGATAACAGCAAACGGGAGACGAACTGCTATATCGACGAGGAAACTGAACAATCCCTGCTCTCGGTGGAAGTGTGCAAGGCATTCATCCGAAGAAACGGCAACTGTCCCGAATTTCCTGAAAATGTATGGACGCGGGAATTTGTCGACTACTGCATGGAGCACGGGACGAGTTTCCGCTGGTTCCGCCAGATGCCCAAAAAGTTCCAGAGCTCCGCGAACACGCAGGCGGCGTATGATTACGGTCATTACCATATCTGTGACTTTGCCAAACGGTTCATCACTCCGCAAATGGCGAAGGAGTGCTACCAGGAGCGCAGTTATGCACATGCCATCCCCGGACATTTCCTCACGGAGTTCTGCCGACAGACCGGACTGCCCGAGAAGTTCTACGGCGGGGAAACCACGATGCTGTCGCTGAAAAACAGCCGTGACGACTATACTTACTGCAAAGTCGGCAATACCTGTCTGGCCTTTTACCTGAAAGAACAATACGAGCCGTCCTCGGCACATCTGATGATGACGCGGTCGGATTCAAAATACTGCACGCCGGAGAAGGTGTTCGACGTGCCTGTCGGAACCTTCCACCGCACGTGGCTGGAAAAGATCGTGGCGGAAAACGACCCCCGCTTTGTCAAACCCCGTGTGGACAAAGCGTTGAAAGCCGTACAGGCGGTCTGCTATTACGGTGTCGAGAAGTTGAAGGACCTGAACCGTACGGAAATCTTCCGCAACACCTTCATGGGTGAGACCATCGGTTACTGCGCCCGCCGCAGGGACCTGACCTACCACAGCGACAACTGCGGGACCCTTATCGAGGGCTTGAAGTTCAAGATCCGGGGAATGGCTGTCCCCGTAACCTTGGCGGAAGACATGACTCCTTATACGGCCGACATGCTGCACCGGAAGTTCGGCTTCTGCTATATCGGAATGACGGCATTCGCCACGGACTACGGCCTGGACATGGAGAAGGCATACACCTTTGCACAGATGCGCCAGATCGTAAGGGAGAAAGGGCACAAGCCGTCATTGAGAAACTACAAACGTGAACTGAAACAAATAAACATCATACAATGAAAAAATACCGGATAGCTATCGAAGAGACGCTCCGTAAGGTCGTGGAGATCGAGGCAGAAACGCCCGGTCTGGCCGTCTGCAGGGCGGAAGACGAATACAATGAAGAGAAACACGTGCTGTCAGCCGACAATTTCGCAGGAGCTGACATCGCGCTCTCGACTGATGACAGCACGGTCATGGAGACTCTGGAAGACGTGGATTTCATCGGATACGTGCAACGCCGTTTCGAGGAATGCCGGGAGTCCATATCCGTCGAAGACAAAGTCCGGCTGGCATTCGGAAGTTTCGACAACGCCCTGTATGAGTTCGGCGAATACCGTAAGGAGGCGGCCCGGAACCGCCCGCAGGTCTACCTGCTGTACCGGAGCGATGCCTGGCACAACCGTTCTTCCATGGAGCTCATAGCCCCGTTCTCCTCCCTCGAAAACATGATGGAGTACCTGCGGCGTAAGAAGAAGGAATTCCGCCTGACGGAAAGTGATCTGGAAGAGTTCAAGAACAACCGGCAGACGAAGGGGCGCGACGAAAACTACCTGTACGAGTCGGATTATTTGGATGTGCTGCCGGAACAGGAACCCGAACTGCCGCCGAAAGATGACGCTTTCTATGACAAGGTTTTCACCTGCGGGCAATCCGAGCTGTCACGCAGGGAGTTGGAATCTCTGCCGGAGCCGTTCGATACCTACCATGTTACGGACGAAGAAATGGAACAGATTGTGTACGAAACGGAAATGGAGACACGGGACCGGCTGCGGCTCGGTAAAAGAAAGCCCATAGATTTTGACAATGACCGCCATAGTGAAATCTGGTGGGAAGAAATGGAAAAAGCAGTGGTAAGGCACGGCGTACCGTACTACGAGGCCGAATAACGAAAATAGAACCTGTTCATCACATGCCATAATGATGACGGGCCGTCGCGGCTACGGCTGCGGCGGTCTTTTTTTTCAAAACGAGGTGAGTATTCCACCCCTTATACAAAACGATTACCTACTCTTAAAAAAACGGATTTATGAAACAGACAAGACAGGATTTCTTCACGGCGAACGGGGAAGGAATCAAAATCATGACATTTACGGAGTTCGCCCGGCATATCCTGCGTATGGAATGCGGGGAAAGTCTGGAACTGTATGCCGTTGTGAACCGGCAGACACGGGAATGCTCTCGGCCGCTCTCTGTCAGAAAGGAACAATGGAACGGTACGCCCTTTTACCTGCTCGGCGGGCACGGGCAGGAAGTCCGTACCATCAATTTTGCGGGTCGTCCGAAAGAGGAGTTTGAAACGACCTGCCATGATGTCTTGGACAGCTACGATGCCGTGGAAAGTATCGGGGCGGTCGTGTCAAGACTGCGTGAATTATCTCCTGAAGAACTGCATAAGCGGATTGCGGAAGAGATGAAGACCGGCTGTAAATACCTGTTGGTCTACCGCAGCGAGGAGGAGATGACGGCCGCACTCGACGGCAAGATATACGCCATCAGCGATACGGACGGCAAATTCCTTTGCGACCTGTATCAGCCGGATTATCTCCATCTGGAAAACGGGGGCGATATTGTGGACACCGCATCCATTCCGGACATGCATTTCCATTCCGATTGGGCAATCGCCAACCCCACGGTACGCGACAAGGTGCTCTCCTCCCGGATGGTGATTATATATACCCACGAAACGGTAACGCTATGATAGAGATTGGCAACAGGATAGAAACGCCGGAAGGTGTGTTCTATGAACTGGAATACGGAGGGGAAGGAAACATCTACAAGAACGAGGATGCCTTTCTCAACCGCCCCGATGAAGTGTGCTATGTACCTGAATACGCGGCAGAAGACCGTGAGGACTGGCGTGTGTCGGAGAGCAGTGACGGCTGTTTCACGCATAACTCACTGCTCGCCCTGTGCAAGGGTAATGAAGAGGTGTGCCAGGATCTGTTTTACAGCCTTGAATGGACGTACCCGACCACCTTGCTGGAAGAATGGGACTCGAACGGCTATTTCGATGAGATCGAGGGCTGGTATGACAGTAACGATTAAATGGAACGGCATATCATGGACAGGAAATACAAAATCACATACTCGGGAAAAATCACGGGCAAGACCCCGAACTACATATTGAGCCTGCGGGCGCATCTGAAAGGCATCTTCCCTGAAATGGAACGGTATGGTAAGGAAGAATTCGACCACGTGCTTCATTGCATCAGCTCGTTCATTGATGATTTTACCTTCAAGGTACGCAATTCCCGATACCGGGGAGACATCCTGAAAAGGACTATCAGTAACGACTGCCTGAAAGTGTTCAACCTGGGTGACGAGAAAGTGATACTGACCGTCTCCTTCACCCCGCTGGAAACATGAAACCAACAATATGACAGATATGGATAAAATACAGAAAGACAATGCGGAGCCGGGCAAAGCCCCGGACAAAATGAGCGCCGACAAGCTGCATCTGTTCGCCACCCAGTACGCCTTTATCGACGGACGGCTGCACGAGGCCGAGCAAGCCATGCTGAAATTCATGCTGGAGTTCCTGGCACAATATGGCCGCGTATCACTCGGCCTTACAGAAGAGGAGGAACTCGATGACAACAACTTCCCCGTCACGACAACCTTGTACGGGAAGCACGACACGCCCCGTATCAAGCTTACCGATGTCTACCTGACGGATGACGGGGAATATCTCCTTGCTGACGGAATAGATGCGGAGACCGGGGAAAAACGGGACGGATTCTATATCTACAGCGAACAATACGCCGATATCTTCCAGTTCGTCGGCCACGCTTCGGAGATGAACTGACGAATGAGGAACAACCATAAAACGAAATATCAATGGACTGTATCAAAGATTTACAAGACGCCATCCGCAACATTCTCGTGAACAACGGCCTTACGGAACTCTGTCTGGGAGAGCCTGACGAACTGGACGATCCCACCTATATCATCTGGTATGACAGGCACTGTGAGCCTCACGAAGACCCGGTATTGAAGGTTTACCTTGAAAATGAGGGCATTGCCGTTGAGGTCGAAGCCCGCAGTTTCGGGAACACGATAACCGTCTACGATTATGACATAGACCGTATTGAATGGTGGAAAGGCATTCATGCCAATATTCTGGAAGTGCTGGAGCGTGACGGCAAGCGCCGGTGTCCGGCCTGTGGCAGGACGGTCAAGGGGAAGCAGCGGTATTGCGGTGCCGGATGCCGTGATTTCATGACTCCCGGACCGACAGTGGAGCAGGTCGCGGAAAAAGCCAACCGGAATATCCGCAAACTGGCAAGCCTTGCCGCCGGAAAAGACAAGGCGTACCGGAAGCGGCTGATAGAGAAATATACCGTCGGTCCGTCATAAGCCGGCTTTGTTACACTAAAAAATGTATGATATTATGGCAACAAGAACCATTTACCTGACCGTACGGCTCGATATCGACAACCCGAAGGCTGATGAAATAACGGACGAAGAGGTTGACGAAATTATCAGCGAAGTGGACTATGAATTCAAAAATTACGGGGACTATGAAATCGACACGGAAATCTGCGGGAAAAATGACGAAGGTGGTCTTTAGACGCTATCCCGACGGACAGGTCATCGCCCTGTTCCCGGACATACCGTGGAGCGGACGGCGGGGTGAAATAACCTCCTACATGCATGTCGGCCAGCATGGCGCAGCCGACTATGCGGGCGTGATCGCCATGACACGGCCAGCCCATGAAAAGGAGTACCGCAACCCGCTTTCCGAACTGAGAGCCATCGGTTACGATGACCTACACATCATGCGGCGTGCAAGACCGAAATTCATAAACAGCTAAAAACAAATCTTATGTCTCATAAACCGAATGCCGTTCCTGTCTTGCAGGAGGGAACGGTCTATACAATTATACTTGACAACGGACGAAAGGTCCACGACGTAATCTATCATGCCTGTGTCGCCTCCGGCAAGTCGTATTTCGCCAAAGGCGATAAGACCTATCCCGCCGAAAAGGTGCGGAACCATTCAATCACCGGACATGCCGCATCGGACGGCTCTAGAAGGAACGGCACACCCAATCCCGACCGCTTCGCCATCACGGATGAAGTGTGCGAGGTCGTTGATGTAGTTACCACGCCGGAAACCAATCCGGAAATGTTCCGGTGTCGTGTCAAATGCCTGATGTATTCAGGCCTGTCACAAGCCGAGGCTGAGAAAGTCATCGCTTCAACGCCACTAAAGCTGGAACTCTTCTACGACGTAGGCCGTGGCAGTTTCGCTATTGACGCCGAGGCAGTTGGCAACACACCGCTGTATAATCCTTACACGGGAAAGGAAATCCCGGATGAAACCTAAGCCGAACTACATCGAATATGAGAGAACTATATATCAAGAATCTCTGCATCGAGATTACCCGACGTTGCAACATGCGCTGTACCCATTGCATGCGGGGAGATGCCGAATCCGTGGATATCCCTTTGAAACATATAAGCAACCTGCTGCGGCATGTCAGGCATATTCACCATTTCAACATCACGGGCGGCGAGCCGTCGCTTAACGTCCGGGCCATCCGCCATATCCTCGAACGGGTACGCGCCTACGGTATTACTGTCAATGACTTTTATATCGTAACCAACGGCTCTGCCACATCCCGTTCGGAGGAATTCATAGAAGCCTGCGCCGCACTGTACGAGTACCAGGAGGAAAAGGAACAGGACTCCGGCCACATGCTCGAAATGAGCGACGACCGCTTCCATGATCCGGCAGAGCATGCCGCCACGCTCGCGGCACTTTCCCCGTATCCCTTTTTCGGAGTCCGGGGACAGGCCGAGCGTATCTTCCTTTTCCGGGAAGGCCGCAGCACGGAGGGGTTTCCGAACCCTGTTCATGGGATTTATCTTACGGAGGAGAACTACGTTTACGGCGACCTCTGTCTCAATGCTGAAGGCATGGTTCTCTCCAACGGGGACCTGAGTTATGCCCGCCAACGGGAACATGCCCTGTGTCCCTGCGGGAAACTGATGCAATATCTCCGGATGACCTTGAAAAAGCGTCAAAAAGAAAGATTGTACGAATAAATACACAAATCAAAAAACTTATGTCAATCGTATGCAGTATCTGCGGCGGCACTGGAGTGAAATGTACCGCCGTCATCGACCCGAACACCAGACAGTTCCTCGAATTTACCCGCAACGCCTTGTCGGACGGCCGGTGCAGCCAGTGCGGCAACGTTGCCCTGACCGACCCTGACGAAGTAAAAGCCGGGCTGGACAAGCTTTGGACGGAATATACGGCGCGGCATCGTGCCGCCCCCAACTACACCTGCTGCGACATTGTCCGGCATGGTGATTACGACGGGTGTGAAAAGGCGTATATCCGCATCGGAGGCCCGTCAGACGTGGTCGAGAAGTATCCGGTCGTGGCCGTGTGCCGCGACCTCGAAGAGCTCAAATCACTTGCGCTCCCTGACCCGACGCGAGAATTTACCCTCATGGGAATTCAAGGGTTCGAGTTCCACGACGTGTTGGAAAACAAGACCTACGAGATCGGGGTGGACGACCTGAAAATTCCCGTCACGACGAAAGAGGTGCTGGACTTTTACCCGGCGGAACATCGGCTGAAAGAAACGGACATCGAACAATATGCCGCGGCTTACACGGCCCGTATCAAGGCGTACAGGGAGTATACCCGTCAGCTCGACGCCACACTCGTGCGGCGGCTTCTCGACAAAGAGCGGCTGATGAAAGTCGGCGAGAGCGACGGTTTCCGCTTGAAACTCCATTTCGACTGGTTTGTCATTTTAAAGCGGGAGAACGAAAGGATGTACGCGCCTTTCAAATACGCTGTAAATGCTTATTGTCTGGATAATATCCAAACTTTCGACCGTCGTTATGTCACGCTCGAAGATGCCTTGCTCCACTGCCTGAACGGTTTCAACGAGAACGCGAACATTCCTAACCGTTACAAGTCCATCGGGCATTACCTGTCGGGGAAATCCTGACGACGGGCAGTGTATCGACGGGTTACCGGAGGCCACGGGTGCTTTCCCCTTGACCGGAATACCGTCGGAACAAGTAACAATGTAACCAAAGAATAAAAAATATGATGAATGATTATAAAATCAAGAACATTCTCGAATCCCTGAAAGAGGAGGTCGAGAACGGGAAGGTATCCCTGCGGGAAGCTGCTGTCGAACTTCATAAAGCCGGCTGGACGAATTTCATCGACATCGACGCCACGAGGAACCTACTGAAGACCCGGAATGTAACGGGGAACGGAAATGTCCCGGGAGTTTCCGACATGATGGGAAAATACCGCGAGATGAAAGCGGCGCACCCGGATGCCCTGTACATTTTCCGAAACGGGGAATCTTGTGAATTGTATGAGGATGATGCCATCGCCGCTTCCGGCATTTTGGGTATTGCCACCGCCGAACGCGTCGACGGGCAAGGGAAAGGCGTCAAGGAACTGCGGTTTTCTTTTCGTGACCTGGACGTGTATCTCCCCAAACTGATACGCGCCGGAAACCGGGTGGCTGTCTGCGAACCGAATCAAACCGGTTCGGGCAAACGAGTTTGATAACCATTAAATAACAAATATTCAAAACCCAAAGACACATGATAAAGATAACAACGATTTTCGGCGAGGACGCCGTACGGGAATATGAAGAGAACAATGAACTGCCTTCTGAAGAATGGCTGGCGGATAACGGGGGCGTCGTGGACGAGAAAGAGTTCGAGACTGAGGCGGAGTACAATGCCTACATCGCCGGGGTAAACGATGCCGACGGATGGAGTGATTATCATATCATACGCCACCGGTCGGAAGAGGCGGACACCTCGAGAGAGGAAAATCTCTGGCTACGTCTCGGAATTAGCGTCCGGGGCAGCCGGGAGGACATCGAAAGGATTCTAAACGGGGACACCGAAACCCTTCGGAAACTGCTCGATGCCGGACGTTATGGGATTGGCGGAGAGACCTATGTCCCTGGTTCGACCGTCGAGGGGTACAACGAGGACCACGACACGGAGTTCGAGGAGGAAGACGTGGAGTTCCATTTATAATAAAACCACACCATCTGCAATAATGATAACAGTAAAAGTTCTACTCGGTAAGGATACTGTAAGCATATACAGGAAAACCGGGGATATCTCGTCGGTGGAGAGCACGGCCGAATCCGGGGGATATGTGATAACCAGACATTTCGAGACCGAAGCTGAATACAAAGCCTACGCAATGGCTGTGGAAGACCTGGACGGACATGAAGACTGGCAGATGCTGACTCCTGCCGTTACGCCGGAAGCTCCGTTCCGCAAAGGGGAATTTGTCCGGCTGACAGACGATGCAATTAAGCGGATACGTGAAAGTTTCGGGGACGGACCGGCTGACTACAGAAAGGAAATGATTTTGGAGGTGATTGCCTGGTGCCGCTATGAAGGCACATGGATCATTGAAGTCCGAGATATCCGTGAAGACGATACTCAGGAGTTCGATGCCGTTTTTCTGCGCCCCTTGACGGCACGGGATCTCGTGGCTATTTCCGCACCCCGACACCCGCTATCCACTGCGATATATCCTATTCACATCCGATAACTTAAATGATGCATGATGGAAAATATATTCATACTGCCCGGAAACGAACAGGAACTGTTTAACCGGTATTTAGATAACAACGAATACGGCCCTCTGAAAGAACGGCTGGAACTGGTCAGGAAAGCCTTGAGCAACAAGCTTTCCCCGGATGAACGCAATAAGCACGGGCTGAACGTGGGTGTGCATGAACTGTCCATGGAACGTAAGGAACTGGAAAGAAAGATATTCCAAATGGCACTCAAATCCTTTGCAGAACGGGTTTGTGACGAGCAACGCGCTCTTTGCGAACAGGGGTTCTGGCAGGCACCGTGCGGCAAAGAGGCGGAATATATCTCCTCCGCTCCGGTTCCGGACCTTGTAACGGACGTGAAGCAGTACAAGACCATTTGCCGCTGGTGGGAGAAGCTGTCCGATACCAGGAGGCTGAAGGTAGCGGCGATGTTTGCAAACGAACTGGGACCGATATACGGGCACGACACCGAAACGCTGGAACGGATTTATAGCCGCTGGTTTCTACTCTCCTTAGATGGCAAACAACGCATCTACCATTCATGGACCACAAACGAAAAACAGACTTCACCATGCCATACAAAAGCTCGGGAATAATCATCAGCGGGACACAATATGACCGCAGGCAGAAGCTCACTCCTTTTCAGAAGGCTGAAATTTTCCACCGTTACATGACAGAAGCTGTCAGCCAGCGCCAGCTTGCCCGGGAATACGGTGTCAGCCGCAGGCTGATAACCTTCATTGTGAACCCAGAAAGCGAAGAGCGGAACAAGGAACTGCTGAGAGAGAACAAGGCAAAAGGCTTGTATAAATATGACCGGAAGAAACATACCGAAAATATACGCAACCACCGTCGTTACAAACAGAGATTATTTCAAGAAGGTAAAATCATACTAAAAGATGGATAGACAATGAGAATACAGGAGAAACAAAAAGCGTTGGAACAGGAAGTTATAGCCAACCTGTGTGCGATACCGAAAATGCCGGAAAATATGTTGCCCCATACGGTATATGTCGAGGAGGAAGGGGAAGACGGGTATGGGCACGGGATACCGGTATACACCATGTACCGGTTGGAGGAGATACGCACGGACGGAAGCTGCACGCTTTACAACGCGGAAAGCCGGGAGCGTTTCACCTGCCGCCACCTGCATGAGATTAACATGGACTGGCTGGTGACAGTCTGGGAACGTTATCTGGAACTCTGTGTCGAGCAGGATATCTGGAAAGGGAATGCCGTTGCATTCCTGAAAGACCGTACCGGCAAACCGGAAGAGGAAATCATTTCATTCGTGGAAACCTCGTGGGACAAATGCCAGGCTTATACAGACAACCTCAAGGCGTTTCTTGGGGAAGATAAAGACCGGGAAATATGGATATTCTCTTTCCCGCTGGACGAATTTGAACGTGACGTTCCGGCCGGGAAAATCATCGTTGATTACGAAAATAACCCCGCAACGCGGGTTGAGAAGATGACACCGCTGGAATTTACGGCCAACATCAATGATGAATGTTTTGATGACCGGAACAATTGGGTAAGAGCCATTGAACTTCCCAAGCAGGAATAATAAACTATTTGAATCAATAAATATGATTACAAAAGAAAACATTGGCAACGAGACCTTTGAGTCTATGACCATCAATGACACGCCTGCATTGTTTACGGATATGCGGATTGACCGGAATGCCGTTCCGGAGGGACTGTACGCATACGATATCCGGGAGTCGGATGACGGGGACCGTCTGGCGACCATCGAACCGACGGTGATGGTAAATCATGGCGGAACCATCCTGACCAGGAAAGAGTTTATCACGGAAAAGGACGGCTATGTACAGATTGACGAATACGGTTTCGAGGACTCCATGACACTGGAAGAGTGGCTTGAGGAAAACAATTAAATGTATAAAGGATATGGATATTAAGGAACTGACAGAAAGGTATCGGGATCGTTTCGATGCCCATTACCTGCAAGACGATAACGGAACCGGCAGAAAAGGTCGGAAACGGAAAAAGGAAGTTGAGACCCCGAATTTTCTCAAGGATGTCATCCGGCCGATCCTGGACACTTTGCCGGACTTGTTGCCGGAGTACGGGTTCACCAAAACTACGGATGATTACGCCATGTACGGCGAGTATTACCGTATCAAGGCGGGTATCGTCCTCGTGGGAGGTTTTTCCATCGATGAGGATTTTAACCTGTACTTCACGCCATTGTTCCATGGCAAAGCCTGCGGTAAGAGTCAAAAAATCGACAGCATCGGACAACTCGTTGAAATCATCCGCGAACAATTTGAAAGAAGGGAGGTGAAGATGAAAGGATAGTTTCATGCAATAGACATGGGTCGTTCCGTAATTTATTGTATATTTGTCAGATGAAGAAAGTCTGTATATGTATTTCGGACGAAAGCCCGGCAGTTGAACGGATTACAGGCACTTTCATGTTTGGCTGACATCAAACCTAATATATCTATTTGATATGAAAAAGGAAGAGATTATTCGCCGCTGTTACGGCGGCATGAAGGAAAGGCATGGCGTGGAAACCATCATCCTTTTCCATGTCGGAGATTCATTCGAGGCGTATTTTGATGATGCCGAAACGATTACCCGGATCACGGAAGTGCCCCGGTTCAAGATGACGGCGGCGGGTATACCTGCCATCAGGATTTCCGACGCCGCCTTGGAAGAATGTAGAAACCGGTTGCTGGATGCAGGATGCAAGGTATGCGTGTCCGAGGTCCGGGGGGTATCCGGCCGCCACATTCTCAAAATCAATGAAACAAATACGGAAACGGGCCGATGAATTGGTATTGATAGCGGCAGCAATAGGTCCTTGGACACTGTTGGTGGTAGCGGTATTAATCATCGGAACGCTGAAATGCTGTCTGACCACGGACTCGGACAGCATTGACGAAAGTATCAACAAATCACCGGGGATAGTCGCGCATGTCATGGTACTGGACAGTACGGATAATGGTTTTCGGGTGGTTTATGCGACGGCTGCGCCGGTAACGGATGAAAGGTTTGCCGAGATATGCGACAGGCCGGGTATTCTGGAGGGGTTCGAGAACCTGAAACGGAAAGCTCCCGAACACTTTGGCGGCAACCTGCTGGAAACCGACATCTGTGACTTCGCGTTGTACGCCTACCGGTTTCCTATCGATAAGGACGTACGGATACACAATATCTTTGTCGCCGGTAAAGAGAAAATGGACTTCTATGTCCGGAACAACCCGGACCTGCCCGGGTGCGCTACATGGATGCACCACGGTACGGAACAAGGGAACCAATATCTGAATGCTGACGATATAAATCACTGTATACCCAACGGAAGGCGGATTTACCGTTATTGGAAATGCCGTTATCTACTGCAAACTTCTGATACTGACGAGCGTTTCAGTCATTTTACAGAGGAGGAAAGGCTGTACTGAATGCAGCCTTTTCTCTATATATATTACACATAACCATCTGAAAATTAATAACTAAAACGTTTTGTTGGCGTGAAAAATTGGCATATATTTGTATGGAAAAGTGACCCATTGAAAACAGATTGTCAATTGAAAGCAATAGATTGAATATGAAAGAACAGTAATATGACATCGGAAAAATCGCAACTGAAGTTTGCGAGATCGGAAGAGACGGGCGAACTGATAGGGTTCGTTTCGCGCCATTCCAAGACACGTAAATTGATGGGAGTCCGTGAAGACTCAAGATTTGGCAAGCAGATTTGTGTCCTTTCGGAAGACCTGAAAGGAACTCTCGAGCCAAACATACTATACTCGGTAGAGTTGAAACCCATGCACAAAGCCAACGGGTATGTAGTCGTTGCCGCTACCCCCGTGTTATTTCAGGCGCATGTGGAAACAGTGATCGTCCCGAAGACATTGTATCAAGTAACTGTGACGTTCGGCAACAAAAAGATTTTCTTCGACCCGAAAGACGGCAAGAGCGTAATGAGCCGCACAATAGACGGTGTGCTGGAAATCCTCAAGGGACGCAAGGATATCAAGTACAAGGAAGGTGTCATCACCGACTATCTGAATCAGGCGCGTGCTCTGGTACGACGTATGGAATCCGACGGGTTCATCTATACGGGAGACAGACATCAGGGAGGAATTCAATGAAAGAAAAACCGGTCGTGGGTATTGCGACCGACGGTGCCCATTCTGCAAAAGAGAGGTTGACACGCTTCCGGGCTGTCGACCTCTCTTCAGGAAAAGAACTCTTTTCCAAAGCTATCGGTAACTGGACGAACAATATCGGGGAGTTTCTCGGCATTGTCGAGGCGGTCAGATATGTCATGGAACATCCGGAAAGTCCGCGAACAATCTACTCGGACAGCATTACAGCCATCACGTGGTATTGTAACAAACAGACAGCCTCTTCACGCAGATGCCCGGCATTGCAGAAAGCGGAGATATTCCTCAAAGTGATGGAGGCAAGAATCAAGGACATCGAAGTGCTGCACTGGGACAACCGCCTGTGGGGTGAGATTCCTGCCGACTTCGGAAACAAATAACAACATCAATATGGCAAAATTAAAATCACAGTCACAGAAATATGTTGAGCTGAAGGAGGAAGACTACCTGTTGCTCATCGAGAATACCATCAAGATGGAAGCCCTGAAGATTGCCGGTATCGAAAAGATGCCCATATACAAGGCTATGGAACATATCCTTGAACACGAGCACATCGACCTGCTCGTCAAACCCGTTTCAAGGAGATATTCTTGATTTTTTTAGGTGGACAATAATACACCCCACAAGCAAAATCAATGCTTATCAGTACCAAATGATAGTATATAATAACAATTAATGTAAATCAATGCAAATCAGATGATTAAGAAAGTGGCGCATGTACGGAATTATCTATACCATACATGCGCCACTTTGCTCTATACACTTTTTTGATTTCCTTGATTGATAAAAGAAGGTTCTTTTCCAGTGTTTTACAATCCGACTTTTTTTATATACTTTTGTCTTCAGTATCAGTCGGTTATTGAAACCCTCTATGTATGCTTATAAGTAGAGATTAGCTTTACGCGTTTCATGAAGTCAGTATTGTTCGAAAATAATGTCAGATAGAGAGGATGCGCACCAGATCCACCGCTCCGCGATCGATAGTCCGGTCGTGGCTGACAGCACGCGAGAAGGGAACATAGACGATCTGGCCGTTGCTCATACCGATCATCACATTGCGCTGCCCCTCCATAAGCGCCTCGATGGAGGCTTCGCCCATACGCGAAGCCATGATACGGTCGATTGCCGACGGCGACCCGCCCCGCTGGATATGTCCCAGAATAGTCACCCGGGCATCGTACTGCGGAAACTCCTGCTTCACGCGTTCGGCAAGCCCCATGGCACCGCCCGTAGCGGGATTCTCGGCCACCAGCACGATCGCCGAATTTTTACTTTTGCGGAAACCCTGGCTGATAAGTTCGGCCAGCTGATCGACCTCCGTGTCCATCTCGGGAATGATCGCGGCTTCGGCTCCCGAAGCGATCGCCCCGTTCAACGCCAGATAGCCGGCCGTATGTCCCATAACCTCGACGAAGAAGAGGCGTTCATGGCTGGAAGCCGTATCGCGCAGTTTGTCGACGGCCTCCATGATCGTGTTGAGCGCCGTGTCGTAACCGATCGGGGCGTCCGTACCGCCCAAGTCGTTATCGATCGTACCGGGCAGGCCGACGATCGGCACATCGAACTCCTGAGCGAAAATACAGGCGCCCTTCAACGAACCGTCCCCGCCGATCACCACCAACGCATCGATACCGCTGCGCTTCATATTCTCATAAGCCCGGCGGCGCCCTTCGGGTGTCATAAACTCCTGGCTGCGAGCCGTCTTCAACATCGTACCGCCCTGCTGGATAATGTTGCTTACGGAATCGATTGCAGATCGACGATTTCATTATCCACCAATCCCCTTATAACCGCGCATGATACCTTTTTACGGAATACCCGTTATAGATCGCCGTACGCGTCACGGCACGGATCGCGGCATTCATCGGGGCATCGCCCCCCGAAGTCAGCACTCCGATACACTTAATTGCAGCCATACTTTTTCTTTTTACTGAAAAAACGTTCAAATATACGAATAAGTCGAGAACAAAAGCGAATTTTATTCGGTTTTGTCGAGCGGGAGTATATTCGGGGTAAGCCAAATATACGAATAAGTCGAGTGCCGAGCAAAATTTATTTTAGCTCGGCCGAGCGCGAGTATATTGGACGAAGTCAAATATACGAAAAACAACCGTCCTCCGCAACTTTACGCCGAGGGAAACGACCGTCGCACGCGGCAGTCCCGCTCCGCCGGAGCCGGGAAATTCCGAACGTCCGCACCTTCCGCCACACAACTTCCGTGCAATACGCCTTGCGGCGTGCTCCTTCGGTCCACCACAAAAACCGAAGCCGGACTTTTCCCACAGGAAAAAGATCCGGCTCCGACCTGAAAAACTTTTTATTTCGATCAACGCTTTTTATTCAAAATCAATCAAAATCATCGCATTCGGCCGCAGGCTCCGTCGCAGTAATCTTCACACCTTTCGAGCCGACATGAATATCGACCTTCTCACCGTCCTCCTTATCCTCCACCGCGATTTTCACCCGGCCTTCCCCGGCACTCAAATCAACCATGCCTTCGGGTGTATCCACTCTTAACAAAGAGTTATCGGCAGATCCGGGGTCCGGCAAAGCCGGTAATTCCATATCCGGATCGTAGCTTTCCGTCCTTATCTCATACCATTCATATCCCCGCTCACGCTCCCGGACCGCAGAAACACCCAGGCCGATAATAATCAATATCCAGATTAGGAAAGTCGTCAGGACGGCCCGGCGGCTCGGTTTGCGGGAAGCAATCAGGCACATCAACACATAAATCAGCAACAGCACCGGCACCAACGCGGTCATAATCCCCAGCGACACCGTCCAGATGCCCGCATCGATAGACACAACCTCCGCACCGGCCATTCCGACGGCAAACAGACCGATAATCAATGCGCATGCACCCAGAATCAACCCGAATACCAGCAAGCCGGCCAGGAGTTTCAATACAATCAGGACGACCTGCCCCAAAGCATAGACAGCCTTGGCAACCACCGGCTTGGCATCGGCATCGACATCGTGGTTCGCTGCCGAAGCCTCCTCGATGGATTGTACGGTAATCCGCTGTCCGTTTTGTTCGAGCTTCTGACGCGCAGTACGGGCTGCCGGTACAGCGAACCACATAATCAGGTAGCAAATAAAGAACACGCCGAGCAAGTTGCTCATCAGCGGCACAAGCCACCAGAAAAACGGAATCCATCCCAACAACAGCAACAGAATGAGCGGCAGGAACATCAGCAGACGGATCCACGTGGGACTGGTCCCGAAATACTTGGCCACACCCGAACAGACACCGCCCAGGCGCGCCTGGTCCATATCCCGGTACAGGCGACGCGGAATCCGGCCTTCGCCGCGCGGGGCTTCACGGCCCTCCTGTTCCCGAATGGCTTCGGCAGACCCCATTTGAGCGATAATCTCCTCGACCAACGATAGCTCCACCACTTTAGAATTATCCTGGTGCGAGAGAATCAGCTCGGCGATACGGGCCTCGATATCCTCGACGATCTCCTTTCCGCCGTCGGTATTTCTATACGTATCGTTCAAGCTCTCCAGGTAACGCGAAAGCACCTGAAAGGCATCGGCCTCCATCGTGAAGGCAATCCCCGAAATACTGCATTTCTTAACCTCTTTCATCGCGATCGGTCTATTTGAGTTCGTTATTCGCTGCACCGCGAGTAGAACCGCCGCTCGTATCGGCAGAATTCACACTGCACGGTCCAGCATAGGAAACGCTTCCGGCGCTCGACGTTCGGGATTGCAAAGCCTGCTCGCAATAGACCCGAATATCGGCAGCGCTCGACGCCTCCGCCTCGCAGAAGTGTGCGACCAGCTTCCGGGCATCGATCGACGCAGCGGAAGAGGCTTCGAACACCGCTTTCTGCACCGCCCCTGCAACAGAATCGACGATGCACTCGAAGCATCCGCTTCCAGACGGTCCGCATCGATCTGCGCCACGACTTTTAGCGCTGCTCGAAGCGTCGATTTCACACGTTTCGACCTGTGCATCCACACGGATCCTGGCTGCGCTCGACGCTTCGATCTCCAGCATTCTGCCGGTAAAGAGTGTCTTGGCCACGATCTTCGCAGCGGAGGAAGCCTCCAATTTGCGGATATTTCCGTTGTAAGGTACGCGCACCAGGATCTGCTCCGAAGGCACTGCATGAATGCGAGGAGCGACCGTAATCTTCAACTCGCCACCATCGATCCCGACCCGCACGTACTCGATCAGGTTATCATCCGCACAGATTTCGATATCGCCGGGCTCGTCGGTAAGCAGGACCTTCACTCCGCGCGAAGCATCGATGGTATGAAAGTTTCCGACCGCCACGGTGCGGGTTATCAGATTTCCGCTTCCCTTGATCCGGGTTTGACCGAAGATACTGCCTCCGCACGCTGTCGTACCGAACAGAACGGCCATCATTGCCAACAGGGCCATCATCAATTTTTCATCGTTTTCAGTTTTTTAATTAATCAATCGGTTATGCCGGGTCGTTTTCCCGGTGGCGAATCATTTGAATTTGTCCTACCAGTTCCTCCCACGCTTCATCCAGCGAAGCCAGGTTCTCCGCCCCTTGTCCGTAAGGGAATAGTACTTGCGGGGCGGTCCTGCGGGGACTCTTCCCACCGGTAAGTGAGCAGGCCCGCATTCTTCTGCCGCGTCAGGATCGGATACAGCGTCCCTTCGACCACGATCATCTCCGCCTCCTTGAGTTCGGCGATGATCTTCGGAGCATAAGAATCCCCCTGCGAGAGGATCGCCAGGATGCAGTAATCCAGAATACCCTTGCGCATCTGCGCCTTTACGTTATCCTCAACCATATCATCGTTGTTTATACATTGAATTTCTTATTTCATGTTTCAGCTCCGGGTCCGGTCCGCATATCGGAAATACGCAACCCTTTCCCCGGGCAGTTTCCGGGCTGTCCCGGATTCGGCCTACCGGGAATTCCCTTCGAGCCGTTTGGGACCTTTGGGTACGACGATCCACAACAGGATATAAACCCAAATCGACAAACCGCCGACCAGTACCAGGAGCAGCGTCGCCAGCCGCACCTTTCCCGACGGGAGTCCCAAATAATCGGCTACTCCGGCGCACACGCCGGCAATGACTACATCGTCCGACGAACGGTACAATCTCGCATGATTTCTTTCTGCTTTCATAGATTTCCATTTTTAGAAGCTGTTTGAATTTTATTCGAGATTATTCGAAAGCCGTTTTCGAGTAGATTCTTTTTGGGTAGTTGCCGTAAATTGCGGGCTATTTTCAAAACCAGCTAAAAAAGAAGATACCGAAAAGAGGCTCAAAGAAGCCGAAACACTTTCTCACAGCGAATGTTCAACTCATCTATAAAATTCAAAACAGATTCTTAGATTTCGAAGAGATACAATTCAAAGGTTCCGACGGAATCACGATCCACAGGATGATGTAAACCCACAGCGACAGACCGCCGAAAAGAATCAGGAACAGCGTGATAAGGCGCAGGATCGTCGAGTCGATCCCGAAGAACTCAGCGATTCCGCCGCACACGCCTGCGATCGAACGATTCGTCCGCGAACGGTACAAGTGCCGGGAACTGACGCACGAGGCACTCTCCGCATCCACGGACGCCTCGTCTCGCTTCTCCCCGGTCGGCAGCTCGCCGAATTCCGAAGGATCGCCCATTTGCGCCATCGCCCCCTGCACCATCTGAAGGGTAACGACCATCATCGGCGATGAAATCCTGGACCGGAAAATCTCTGCCAGTCGGGCTTCCACATCGTTGAGAATTTCGGATCACCGGCCGGCAACCGCCGACGGATCGCATCCAGGTACTCCTTCAACCGACGGTAAGCATCCTTGTCGAAAGTAAATGCCTGGGAAGCCAAATTTACGCTAATAGTCTCTTTCATGGTCAATATCTATCATTAATAAATGAGTTGTATATTCTTTACAGTTCTATCACACTACAAATATAATGTAAAAGTAATTACCATGCAATACATAGTACTATTTTTTCAACAAAAATTTCGTTTACCAATAATTTCACCTCTATAAATATAAAAAAAAGCGCCAGAGGTAAACCGGACGCTTTAACATAAGATAGAAAGACTAAATATATAATATTTCCACGAAACTAATAAATGCCTCTTTCCTTTAATATCATCCCCCAACCACTTCCATCCTTATATTTAAATAATATAATTTGGGTAAGAGCATTCCCTTTACCAACTTCTATTGTACCATCAGAAAACACATAAAGATAAGACTTAGAAAATCGCTTCCTATAAATCTTTTTACCCGTATTATTATCCACAACAACTACTTTGACTCCATTGGTAAAATAATCACCAAGTTCTGCTGCCTTAAATTTAACAATCACATCTAAATAATTGTTCTGTTCTATTGCCGCCAATGAAACATTTCGATATAAAGTAATTCCCCTATTGGCTTAACACTCTCGCCTTCACTTTGCGCAAAAGTGGAAACGGTTGAAAAAAATAAACAAGAATACAACGAATACTTTTTCATGATATCAAAAAACAATTAGATAAAGAACAAAACACAATCATTAGACCTCATTTCCATTAAAATCATCAATATAAAAAGTGGACAATTCGAGAGAATTGTCCACTTTAGTAGCGGGAGGAGGACTCGAACCTCCGACCTTCGGGTTATGAGCCCGACGAGCTGCCAACTGCTCCATCCCGCGATATATCGTTTATTCGATGCGAATATTCCCGCTTTTGTGACTGCAAAGATAAAACAAAAAATGGTTCTGCCAAATATTTCGACAATAAACCCAAAAACAAATACCGATTAAGCAGGCCTTCAAGCCGATGAATCACTCCTCGCGCTTGCAGCCGGCACCAATCAATTCCGCCTGAAAGCTCGCATACTCCTCCGGAGTTACGAATTTGTCGGCACTGATCGTCAGCTGTCCGACCGGAGTATCGATCGAATCCGAACATCATCGCTCGTAACGATCTTCAGGTTCTTTATCTCGACATTCAACCGTCGGGTCTCTCGACCACGGACCACGGAGAGGTGCAATACTCCCTCCTCGATCTCGATCGCTCCATTCTGAATAGACCACCGATCCTGATCGCGCATCTTCGAAACACAGGATAGACCAGTACCGCAACAGACAACAAAAAAGAAAATAGCCGAATATCAGTTTCAATGGAGCGAGGTAAATGGCAATTGCTCCGCAAAAAGATTTTCAACAGCAAAAGAACAGAAGCATTGCGACTCCCATTTCCCAAAAGAAGCCGACGAAAACGCGTCTGTCTCGTATCGTCATAACCGTATTTACTCATGGCTCGATTTTTTAAATGCCGGATAAAAGCCATCCGACTCCATTCCCTACGACTCGAATATACGAAAAATTAGCGAATATACTTCCCCGACCCCAGAAAAATTCCGCAATACGGCTCTACAACGATGTTCTGCCACAACAGCGCCTTCTCATAGAAACCCTACTTCATACGCCTCCTCACCGCTCCATCCGGACATACCATCGGGAGCAGACGAACGTCAGACGCCCTTGTCGGGCACAGCCGCCACTGTCTTCGACACTAAAGCAGCCGCCACGACCTCGGCTAGATCCAGCACCTCCCGGCCGTCAGCTCCGCGTGCGATAGCTTTTTACAAAGTGGACAAGCCGTTACGATCGTCCCCGCTCCCGTAGCGCTCAGCTCCTTCGCCACGGAACGCGCCAAGCGAAGCTGCTGCGCGTCCGAAATCGCCGTATTGGCCACCGAGGATCCGCAGCAAAGGGCGTGTTCCCGCGTCTGGGCCGGTTCGAGCAGCACGCCCACCGCTTCGATCACCTCGCGCGGCTGGTCGTAAATACGGCTCCCGCGTCCCAGTTCGCAGGGGTCGTGATAAGTGAATGTCTGCGCCCCTCGGCGAAGCTGTAGGCGGCCGTCCCGGATCAATCGCAGCATATACTCGGAATGGTGCAGCACTTCGATTCCTTCGAGATGATACTCCTCGCGGAAAACTTTCAGACAGATCGGGCACGAGGTGACGAGCGTCGTAATCCGGTGCTTGCGGAAAAGCGCAATGTTGTAATCCATCATCTTGCGGGCCGAATCGGTTTCGCCGGAGAGCTTCAGAGGCCGGCCGCAGCAAACGCCGCCCTCCTTGTCCGCCCACCAGACCTCTTCGCCCGAAGCCTTGAAAATCCGCTCCATCGCCAGCAGGATACGGGGCGTCAGCAGGGTCATACACCCGGCGAAATAACCCACGCGGCCCTCGCCGGACGAACGGTCCACCCCCTGAAAATACTCGTAGCGCTTCTCATCGGGCGTATTGCGCATCGTGTCGCGCGAATTGAGCCGCAGGGTGTTGAGATCGATCCCCACCGGACATCGCTGTTCGCAGCGGCCGCACATCAGGCAGTTGTTCGCCACCGACTGACGCAGGTGGTTATACCGCCGGTCACGCAGGAAATAGACCGACTGCACGTCGTCGATCCCCAATTCGCTCTGCAACTGACAGGGGTCGATGCAGATGCCGCACCGCGAGCAGGCATCGGTCTGAAAACGGTCGAACGATCCCTCCTTCGGTCGAATGCAGCTTGTAGCGGCGCAGAAAATCAGGGGAATTTCGGTGAAGATATGCATATAACGCGAGAAAGGGCAGCACTATGAAAAATAGCCCCAGACAGATCGAATAGGCCCACCACAACGGCTCGTACAGCGTCTGCAGGACGATCGGATTGACATGATGCGCCATCCACTCGCCGATCAGGTACCCGTGAGAAATCCCCCGCCGCCGTGCAGAGCGCAGGTGATGCTTTCGGCCAGCAGGCGGGCCGGGAAGATCAGCCACAGCACCGACAGGGCGATTCGGTCGCCCAGTACGTGTCGGGTCGTGCGGTGCATTCCCATCGCCTGCGAATAGATACGCTTGCCGAAAGCCAGCGTCACGCCCGAAAGTACGAACAGCAGCAGCAGATCCATCAGGAAATCGAAGACCGGCTTATGGTGCGGCAGTTCCGTGGCGAAATATTTGAAAAAGACATGCCCATGCAGCGGAACGTACCGGAACCCAGGTAGGCCACCGTTTCGATCCACCCCACCACGATCAGCAGGAACCATCGAAGGCCAGGCTCATGTGCATATAGCCCAGCAAAGGGATTGACCTTGAAGATGCGGCGGTGCAGCAGCGATTCGCGCACCACTTCCCCAGACCGCCAATGGCGTCTGCCGCGAACGGGAATGCCCTTGACGATCCGCATGCGGTCGGCAGCCGAAAGACCGAAGATCCAGGAGCCGTATTTGACGATCAGAACGACGAACATCGGCACGACGCCCACGATGAACGGAATAGAGAATGTCGCGTAAAAATTCATCGTCAGAAATCCCCAGTTTACGTTTGATGAGCATCACCACGCCCGCGTATTGATTCCACGGGACACACCAGGCGGCATTTGCCGCACAACATGCATTTGTTCATCTGTTCATAGACGCCCTGATATTCGCCCCGGCGCACGAGCGTATGGAGTTTGCGGAAATTGAAATCCGTAAGGTTGCCGGCCGTACAAGTCGCCGTACAGCCGCCGCAGCCGATGCAGGTCTGCAATTCGGGCATCTCGCGCAGGATCTCGTCGCTCTTGCGCAGGTTGTTGCTGTCGATGTCGATCACGCGCGGCTTGCTGATCGCGTATCCCCAGTTGATCGCTGCCATGACTATGCCCGATTAAGCCGTCAGGGCTTGTGCTGCGGCGATCGGCCTCGTTCAATGTTTCTCCGATATTTTCGGCGCGGTGACCGTACCGGCGTAGAAAAGATCCGTCCACACCGCTGCGGGCGCTGTTCAAGTAAGAGGTCCTGCGGTTCCATGAAGCCGCTGGGCGCCTGCCTCAACGCCGGCCGAAGCCGCGAAATGCGGCGTTCAATCGTTCGCCCGCATCCCGACGATCAGCACCAGCATGTCGACGCTCATCCGCGGCAGGCCCCGTCAGCGTGTCTTCGGCCTTGATCTGCAACCGACCGTCGAGGTCGGGCTCGCTTCGAAATACGTCCGCGCACGAAATGAATATTATAATTCTGTTGAGCCTCGCGGTAGAGTTCTTCGTAACCGGGCCCGAACATACGAATATCCATATAGAAATTAAAGACGTCGGCATCGCGGAAACAGCCGTCTTGAGTTCCATGGCCTGTTTGACACCCGTGATGCAGCAGACCCGCGAGCAGTGCGCTGGCACACCTTCTCGTCGCGCGATCCGACGCAGTGCAGCAAGGCGATCCGACGCGGACGGCGACCGCTGGGGTAGTCACATTCCCTTCGTTGAGCATCCGCTCGATGTCGGCCGAAGTGAAAACATTGTCATAAACCCCGTAGCCGTATTCCTCCTTGAGCCGGGCATCGAAAAGCGTGAAGCCGGAGCAAACGACCACCGAGCCGCACTCCAGGGTGCGGCCGTCGGCCAACGTCACGCTGCCGGGGGTGATCGACACCGCTTCGGCGGAAGTCATCACTTCGACATCGCGTGCCGCCAGTCGGCGACGCAACTCGGAAAGCACCTCGGACGCAGGCGTCATGCGACGGGAACAGATGATACCACCCCGGAGCTTGCCGCCCAGATCGGGCTCTTTCTCGACGATCGTCGGACGGATGCCGCGATCCGCAAGCCGCAGTGCGGTCTGAATACCGGCGACACCGCCGCCTACGATGATAACCTCTTTTTCATTGTGCCTTGATATTATAGATCATGTCCTGAACGCCGCAATTGACGGCCGAAGGTGCCGGTTGCCCGATGAATTTTCCGTGGCGCCCCAGGTATTTTGGCCGCAGGATCGTAGTCGATGCCCATTTTTTCGAGCAGCGGCTCCACATCCACCTGGTGCATCTGCATACCGAGTTCCCAGGGATCGTATCCGAGCACCAGCCCGGCCAACTCTTCGTAGGTCAGTACCGGAATGCCTCGTCCGTCCTGACCGTAGGTGACGCCCTCCATCTCGGCGATCGTATATTGCCATTTGTCGAGGAACATGGCGCAGCCCGGCAGTTGGCCACGATGAAATCGGGCTTGTAGGGAGCCATGCTCTCGAACTTTTTCTTGTGCGAGTTGGCGACCGAATAGCCGCGGTTGGCCATCACCAGGTAATTGCGGAACCGAAGCCGCAGCAATGCCGCCGCTCCGGATAATCGACGCACTGGCCGCCCCACGCATCGATCATACCGGCGAGCACATAAGGAAACTCCGAACCGCCGATACCCGCCTTGGGAAAGATCTTGGCGTAGTGGCAGCCGATATGTTCGACCACCCGCAGCGGCTCTCCGGTGGCAGCATTGACCAGCCGGTATTTCGCCTTGCGGGCGATCTCCTCGCGCAAGTGGAAAACGATGTCCGAAGTGTGGGCCAGGCTTTTTCGGCTTGCGGAACTCGCGGCCGGTAGCCTTATAAAGGTAGTCGCGCGTCTGTTCCTCCTTCTCGGGAAACTCCTCCCACGTGGCCAGTATCTCGGTGTAGATGCCGAACGAGGTGATGCACGACGAGATGAAGTTCTCGTAGCCCGCCTCGCCCATCAGCGCGAACTGCCGGGCCACGACCGTCATGATCGTATCCAGCGGCACGATGTCCGAATGGTAGCCGATGCCCGTACACGAGGTGTGGAGCGGATCGTCGAAGCAGTCGCGACCCAGATCGTCGTGCATGATATCCAAAAAAAGCCTTCTCGCTGCCCGGGAAAAAGTTCTGCCGGATGCAGCTGCGCACGTAGTAGTATATCGTTGTCGGCGATCTGTTTCTGATACTCTTTCCAGGGTGTTTTCATCGCGTTCGTTTTACGCTAATAATGTTATTTTGGAATTTTTGGTGTTAGGTGAATCCATCATGAACTCGTCGTCCGCACCGTCGTATCCCATCTCGCGGGCCTTGCGGTCGGAATGCTTTTCGATCGTGTCGAAAAAACTCCTTACCGCCCGTGACACTTCGAATATCCGGTGAAGTTCCTCCATGCTGCGGTCGTCCAGCTTGCGCAGGCCCCGACGCCTACCGGGACGGTTGTTAAGCGGCAGAAACGTGTCCGTAAATCTCCTCATCGTTCTCGTAGATCCACCCCAAACCGCCCCCTGTTCGGGATGCAGCTCGGCTTCGACCAGTTTCGGGGTCGGACACAGTAACCCGACGGAGGATATTCTCGCCGATCGTGCGTTTGAGCGCGAGTTGCTGGCGCCCCTTCTCGCTCTCGACGAAAAAGCCCAGCTTTTGGGACAGCGTACGCAGCGCCTGAATGACATAAGCGGGAGTATTGCCTCGGGGACAGCGGGGCCGGCACGACATACACTCGCCGCAATACCAGATCACATCGCTGCGCATGAGCTCCTCGATCGCATCGTCGTCCTGCGTCTGCACGATATTGACGATCTGACGGGGATCGTAATTGTAAAACCCGCCGCAGGGCAGACTCCCGTACAGATCCCGCAGTTCATGCACGAATGAAGGCCCTCCCTCATCCGGACATCCTCCATCAGCATATCGAAATACTTACCCATACAAAAAGATAACTTCGCAGCAGCAAAGTTATCCATTCCCCCAGGTATCGTACAGTAGTAGAAATACCTATTTTCGCCGTCTGTAATGTTCGAACGCAAAGGGGTAAGGGAACTCCTTTCCCGAAGCAAACGACTCGCTGTCAATAATTTCCCACTCCCGTTCATCCCCACCTCGGAAAACAGGTATCGCCTTGGTAGGCATGGAACACCCGCGTCAGATAGAACTCGTCGGGGGGGGCAGCGCCTGGGCATAGATCTGCGCCCCCCGATGACGAAGACCTTCTCTTCCGGGCGGAAAAGCGCCAGCGCCTCGTCGAGCGAATGCACCACGTCGCACCCCTTCGATCGAAATATTCTGCCGCGTGACGACCACGTTGCGCCGACCCGGCAGCGGACGTCCCAACGACTCATAGGTTTTGCGGCCCATCACCACCGGATGTCCCGTAGTGACGGCCTTGAAATGCTTCAAATCTTCGGAAATATGCCACAAAGGCGATTCTCACCGCCGATCACCCGTTCTCGGCCACTGCGACGATAATGGCAATCATGTCTAATCAATCGTTTTTTTCTTTTAATATCAGTTCGAAGCCGGATACGGATGGCAGGATCCGCTGTTTCGCATCCAGCAAGGTCAGCGTATCATCCCTCCCTTCAACAAGTTGATCGTTTCGTTCCCCTCTTCGGTCACGAGCTGCCAGACGGTCGCATCCGCATTTTCAGGAATTCCCCGTAACGTATATCTGCGGCCTCGCCTCACTGACACCTCTGTCCGGGCGGGCATCAGCTTCCGAATAAAACCGCGCGAGTGTGAACGTACCGTCGCCGCTGTGTTCCCGGCTTTCGATCGTAAAGCTTGACACAAGTTTTTCCGTCGCCGGAAGCCTCCGGAAGAATTCCTTCATATACCAGCACCTGCCAGCCGCCCAATCCCTCCGGGTCCATCGAGGTTCGAGGAACTTCCGTTTCGACCTTACCGCCTCTGTCCGCATGCGAACACGACGCCGACAAAATCAGCACTGCGGCCGACAGCATATACAGAATTACCCGCATAGCTAAAACGACATCGGGCCTTGATCGCCGGCCAGGGATCGTAATTCTCCAACGTGAAATGCTCATAACGAAAATCGAAGACCGACCGCACCGCCGGATTCAGCCGCAGGGTCGGCAACGGCCGGGGCGTGCGGGACAGCTGCTCGGCAACCTGGTCGGCATGGTTCAGATAAAGGTGCGCATCGCCCAGCGTATGGACGAAATCGCCCGGACGCAATGCACTCCTGCGCGATCATCATCGTCAGCACCGCGTACGAAGCGATGTTGAACGGTACGCCCAAAACGTATCGGCGCTCCGCTGGTAAAGCTGACACGAAAGGCGCCCTCCGGCCACGTAAAACTGAAACAGCACATGGCAGGGCGGCAGCGCCCATATCGTCCACCTCGGCCACGTTCCACGCCGATACCAGCATCCGCCGCGAATCGGGGCTGTGTTTGATCTGGTCGATCACCTGCCGAATCTGGTCGATGCACCCTCCGTCGGGACAGGGGCCAACTGCGCCATTGATAGCCGTACACGTGGTTCAAATCGCCGGACGGTAACCGTCGATCGACGAAGGCTCTTCCGCCGCACGGCATCGAGAAAGGCCTCCCGCTCCAGCGGCAAAACCCCGTGACGGACACAAAGCTCGTTGTAATAGCGATAAGCGTCGTTATCCCAGATATGGACCCCGTGATCCAGCAGGTATTTTATATTGGTGTCGC
>VOFG01000885.1_pt1 | contig 48489 bp, 78 predicted proteins | sample 5384171 | NCBI WGS metagenome assembly VOFG01 (sample SAMN12384726, study PRJNA508395) | human gut metagenome | isolation source: healthy gut F | host: Homo sapiens
TTCTTGACCAAACCTATCCTGGTGTTAATACTTACTTTGATAGTCCTGCACGCAGTGACGGCAGCCAGAAATGGGTTGATTTTGCATCTACATACTGGCATGTGGACTGTGTCCGTAAAATGTCCCTGAATGCCTTTATCGACCATTATCAAAACTGGTGCAAACGTAAGAAGTACAACTTCAGCCAATCCAAAGCTGAAGAAATCTATGGAAAAGCAAAGGAACTTGTTCCTGTACTTCCTAAGGATAACATTACAAAGCTTATTATCAAGCAAGCCGTAAACCAGCTTAACATTGCCTCTGCAACGGTTGAATCACTACGCACACTTATGAACGAAACTGCTTCCCAGCTTCCCGAATACCCTGTCGTTATGGCTATGAAAGGCGTAGGAACTTCACTTGGTCCTCAGTTGATGGCTGAGATTGGCGATGTTTCCGTTTTACTCATAAAGGGGCTATTACTGCTTTTGCCGGTGTGGATCCTGGTGTTAATGAATCGGGAAGTTATGAACAAAAAAGAAAGAATATCTTTCATCTCTTCCAGAATCCTAATCATTATTATGATTTTCAGGCCAGCACTGGTGTGGTGGTCTTATTTTGATACCTAATTTTCAACCTGTATAAAATTTTCAATGTTCTTCAATTTAGCCTTGACTTTTTATTTGCAGGCTTCTGTTTGACGTATAAAGCGACAAGCCTGTAACTGCATTCAAAGCCATCTGCCTCATCTTTAAAGGCGTTTATAGACTCTTTTTGGCTGTATGCCGCTGCTTTCGAGGTGCAAGCTTGTCTGCCAGCAGCCATTCATCAATCAGAGGTTTGAACGGGTCCAGTTTGGATTCATGAATCTCTGATGATGCTGGTATGGGTGGCGGACTATTGAAGTCCTCCATATCCACATATTTTTGACCGTTTTCCAGTTAAGACCGGTCTCAGATGCGATTTCAGAAATGTTCTTATCTTGTTGATAGAACATATCTCTGATATGATGTATCTGATCCATTGTAGTTGACATTCTCCTTTCCTCCTTGTCTTTATTTGTTTGCTACAACAAAACAAGGTTAATGGTTTTTGGATATGTCTGCAATGGATCTTTTCATTGGAAAACTCATACTTGGTGGCTACCACTCAGGCGCTACACCGTTCCTGAGAGTTTTTAACGAATGTTTTGCAACATTCTCCAATTCTCATTTGCAACTTTCGGTAATTATATTTTACAATAAACACAACAATTGCAATACTCAAGTCGATTTTTGCAGAATGAGGGGACACTTTTGTAATTTTTCGATATTCACCTGTCAAACTCCTGGGTAGTATCACGACTTAGAGGAACGATACTTCTGCCTAATAATCTGTAATAATTGCAATTTAACTAAAATAAGCCATATTAATTACCCCTTCTTTCTTTAATATCTCTAATCCAATGGATACATAGTAACGGCATGTTCCTCTACATATGTAATACTAAAAGCATTTTCTGATATATAAAAATCCGCATGTGTCTCAACAGTAGTTTTTCCTTTCCCCTCATCATATAATAAAATATCCTCTTGTGACATTTTGCACTGTTCTAAAAAGTTCTTTTATATCATCTTTTGACATTTCCTTCATTTTTTTTCTTATATATAGATCTGACTCATTCTGATTATTATCATATATTGTACCATGAGAGAAAATTGACTTTCCATCTCTTAACAAATCAATCAAGTTACCTTCATTTTCTATCAATTCGCTATATGTAATTTTTCTTCCAGTTTGCATATCAATTGTAATATAATGATTTACAAACGATATGAATCTGCCACCAACACTTCTATAGGGCAATTCAATTGATAATATTTGCTTAGATTGACATATCACACGTGGTTTCATTGACTTATGACCTTTCGAAAATATATTATCATTCATCAACCATGTTACCGCTTCCTGTTTTAAAACATTATTTATAGTCTTTTCTAAATCTTGGTTTCCTAAATTCTCCACATATGGCACATAAATTTTGAATCTGTCCCATTGTTCTTCCTTGTACTCCATATATTCGACATTATAAATTACTGGAAATTCAGTATTTTTTTTCCCTTTTTCCTTTCCGTCGTAAAAATATTAACAACAAATAACAAAAAGCCCAAAAATACACAACTAAAAATAATATATAACCATTTTCTTTTCATATTCAAACATATCACATCCTATCTCAATGGTAAATAAATTTATCACATCATTTACCATAGAACACTTTCATAGCTTTTTTTCATAAGATTTACTTCTCTCGCTCCATCTACTTGGTGCCCTATATTTCATATTATCAACTACTATCTTTTTCCTATTATAAGAAAATTTCTTTGTCTTCTTTCGTAATGAAATCATATCAGAATTAAATTGTTCATATTTTTATCACCTTTACTATAAGGTACCATCCATTAATATAATACTGAGTAATCAAAAAACCGATATACTTTTCCCATGATCACTAACATATTTATTCATACTATGACCACCTTTTTGACAAATCCCCCATTCCCAACATGCAGCCTCCCATGCATATTTTTTGAAATCTGCTCTGTCCTATTTGTCTTAGGTTTAACTCCTATATATGACAAAAATCAAGTTGATCATTTCCTGTAATTTGGATATATCCTGCACCTTTAGTATATACTGTATATCCATGACTCCTACAATAATTATCATCTCCCTCTTCTTGCATAATTCTTCCCTGACCACTCTCTTGATCACAGGTTGCCATCATCAATGCAATACTCTTCTTCTTCTTAATACCATATTTTTTAAAAGAGCATTCATCATGCTAATATTCTTTTTAGTCCATTTCCTTCCTTCCAATTTTTCTTCCATTTCATTCCATTTATATGCTTCATCTTAATTTTATAATGCCCACTCGGATCCCATGCATTCACCCCGTCATTCTCACAATAGGTATACAAATGCAGACTCAGCGGCTCATCACTCTCCCCGGTATAGGTATCTCTTGTGATAAATCTTCCTACACTTGACTCATAGTATCTTGCCCGCAGATAGACTTCCTCCGTCTCTTTATCGTAGTATTCCCCCACAATAACGGTACGGGTTCTCATCCTTTTCTCCGGTTTTACTTCGTTTCAAAGGAATCATACTCATATGTCTTTGTGACATTTCCGATTCATCCAAAAGCTGCACCACATTGCCGTGCATGTCTGTGACATAATACGTTTTCTCCGTATTCTCTCCTTTATCGGCATACACTAAATCATTTCCACGGATGTAACGTTTCTGTACGGCTCCTCCCTTTGACAGTTCCATTACCACCTGGTCTCCGTCCCAGACATAAACCGTTTTTCTCCGTTTACCGTCTTACCGGTACGAAGTCCTTCGGCATCATAAGTAAAGCTTACCTTATAGTTTTTCGTAAGCGTCTCGGTCAGCTGATTCAAAGCATTATAATGGTTTACTACATTATCGTTCAATTGATTGTCTCCCAGCGTCACATCGACATCGATGTAAGACGTATCCTTTGCTTCTGCCGGAATTTCAGAGCGGTTCACCGTAGCAAGCTGGTTTCCGTTCTTATCATTTTTGTAAATCACCACATCGTTCTTCTCCGTGTCGGTATGCAGCGTATCGGTGCGGAGCAGTTCGTCGTTTTTGTTGTACTGATAAGCGGTTGTCTTGTTTCCGATTGTCATCTGTTTCCGGTTATTGTTGGCGTCATAGGTATAGGAAATATCTTCCCTTCCTGTTTTTGTTTCTCTGGTAATACGGCAAGCATATCATAGGTGTAGGCTGCCGTTTTTTTCGTGCTCTTCCCTTCTTATCCATAACGGTGGAAACTTCTTCTGCTTTCTGTCCGTTTTTGAGATAGGTACTGCTGTACTTGGAAACCACACCTTTACCTGTCTCGTTTGTCATAGAGGTTAAACGGTTCTGGTAATCATAGCCATACGTGGTTTTCAGTCCGTTTGCCGCCTGTCTTTCGCTAAGGCTTCCCTCCGTATCATAGGCATAAGAAACAGCCTGATTTCCTTCGCTGTCTTTGACGGAAATCAGTCGGGAACTGCCATCATACTCATACGACAGAGAAAGTTTGGTATCCTCTCCTGCTTTTACGGAAAAAGTGGATTTGTTCCCATTACTGTCATAGGTATAATTCTTTACGACATCCTTATTTTTTGTCAGTTTGGTCGTTTCTTTTGTGACCTGGCCGGATACATCGCCATACACAAACTGTGTATCATCCTGTACTGCCACATCTCCATAGGCATTGTAGCGGTAAGTATGTACGGTTTCTTTTCCGGTCTTTTTCTCCTTTGCTGTCCTCTCGGTCAGCCGGTTTTTATTATCATATGTGTTCTTCAAAGTATTTCCGTTTTTATCTACGGTTTTCGTCAGGTTGCTGTTGCAGTCGTAAGTATACGTTTCCGTTCTTCCTTCCGGGTCGGTATAAGAAACCAGACGGTTTTTCGTGTCATACACATACTTGGTTTCCCGGATGGTATCGGATTTCTTTTTCCCGGTTACCAATACGGCATACGTTTACCGCCATAGGTAAGGTATCCTTACCGGCATCGTCTTTGGCATTTTCAACTGCCGCTGCCGTTACCGTCAAAGGACCGGTCATACCGGTAAACTGGCGCACCTTATTGCCCTGCTCGTCATAAACATACTGGACATACTGTGCCTTTTCATTTTCCAGACTGCTTTTCACCTGAACGAGATTTCCCTGTTTATCATAAGTATACTCGATTTCTTTGTTCTTGTCACCCTCGATTTGCTCTTTTGTTTCCACAAGGTTGCCGGATTTATCATATTCGTTTACTACGGTCTGGTAACCGGCACTTCCGTCTGTCTTGTTCTGCGGAAGTTCTTCTTTAATCTTACGTCCCAAAAGGTCATAAGTATATGCTGCCGCCACGTTCTCTTTGACGCCGCGCGGACTGTATTCTTTTTGTAACCTGTCCCTTACTGTCATAGACGGCTTTTGTTTTCTGGGTCTGCCAGTCGGTTTCTCCTTCTTTTCGGCTCTTGGTCTCGGTTTCGGTTACATTTCCATTTTCATCGTAAGTATAAGAAACCTCTGTCTCATAAGACGAAGCCATCTGCCATCCTGATATTTTTCTGAATCGTGTTTTCTTTGACCGTCCTGCCAAAGTCATCGTTTTCATAGGTGGTAACGGTTTCCGTTTTATTTTTCCCCGAAGATAGGTAGTCGTCTGGGAAAGGTTGTTGCCTTCGGCATCCGTTACGGTTTTTGTAATCGTTTCACTTAACACCGAATCGTTAAACTGGTCGTAAAAATTTGCCGGGTCAACTTCTTCGGTATAAGAAGACGGATTGATTTCCTTTTCATAACCGGTGGTAATCGTCTGTGCCTCGTCTTCTTCGCCGGTTACTTCGGTCTCACTTTTTACTGAATTGGAAGGAAGTGCAGTGGGCTTTATCCAGTTCTCCATTCATAAATTCAGCACTTCCAATCTCATTGCCGAGGTCGTCATAAAAGTGTTTGCTGCCGCTTAACAGTTCACTGCCTTTTCCGGTCATGTAAAAGTTTGCCACGGTCTCTCCGTTTTCATTGACAATGAATTTCTTTTCGTCCGGCTCAAATGTGTATGTTTTTCTTCCAGAAGACGGGATGTTTCTTCTTTTTCTTCGTCGACATCGTCTTCTGTCTCTTCGGTTTCGCTTCCGCCGTTGTCCTCGCTGCCATACTCATAGGTGCTTTCGGTCCAGGTGCCGGCTGCCTCATCTTTGCTTATCAGCGTGTTGCCAAAGCCGTCCTGAATACTGATATTAACCTGTCCGTAAGCATCGACCGTCATGGTTTTTAAACCGTCCGCGGAGGTATATTCCTTGTCTTTGATTCATACGCGGTTCCCACGGCACGGATGGTTTCGGTTTCCTCACCGGTTTCCTCATCATAAGAAGTTTTGAGGTCTGTCCGTTTTCATCGGTGTAGGAAAGCTCGTTGCCAAAAGAATCATACGTTGTCTTTTCTTCCACATAACTTCGGTTATCGGATGGGTTTTTCGCAGAAGTAAGCGTGACCTTCGTCTGGGTCTGCTACCAGTGCATTGAAGGTGTAGTCATTCTGAATTACTTCTTTTCGCCGTCCGTATCGTAGGAAGGATAAACTCTGCCCGTGTTTCGTTGCCGTGTTCATCGTAAAGTAAAATCCGTTTTGGTAAGTGTCCGGTATGCGCCGCCGTTTACACTTTTCTGCTCGGATATGCTGGCATAATCCACACCGTTTGCCGCCATCGTGCTTACCATGCGGTTTTTGGTCTTTGCTCCGCTGTATGATTCCTGCGTAAGCACCGGGCGAACAAAAGCACCGTCCGAATCCGGATATGTTCCTGCCGGATATGTATAGTTTGTCGTGTAAATGTGTTCTTTACCCTGATTCTTTTTCTGATAAGCGGCGTTTGCTTTTTCAGTTAAAACGTTTCGGCAGCGGTCATAAGTATACCCTTGTTTTGTCGTAACCGCTTTGCCGCCCTTTCCGTACGATTTGTCGGTTTCAAGTACTACAAGAGAACCATTGCCGTTATTATCAAGAGGTTATGGTTTCTTCTTTTTTCTTTGCCATAGTGAATCTCATTGGTAAGAAGTTTATTTTCATTATATATATATAGGCTGACGTTTTTCCTGGTATCCTTTTTAAGCCTTAAAGTATCCGGGTTGATTTTGGATTTCTTATAGGTATAATCATAATACTTTTTGTTGGTTTTATATTTGTTCGGATTAAAACTGCTGACAACGGTTACCGTGCGGAGTCCGTCATTTCCGTACTGCCAGACTTCATAAGCGGTTTTCCGGTTGCCTTTATCGTCTTTTTTCCCGCTCCCTGAAATCGTCATAGGAACGGAGTCCGTCGGTTCCTTTTTCTGGAAATAGTCATACTTTGTACCATTTGATTTCTTTCCGGTTTTATTGTCTTTTTCATACTCTCTGGTGACATAAAACTGCTCCGTCACCACATCTCTCTTCTGTCCGGTTCCCCCTTCTTTTTCACCGCGCAGCGAGCAGGCACGGTACTCATAGTTAGTCTCACTGCCGTTTGCCTTACATTTTGTCAGAAGATAGCTCTGGTTGGTGGAAACACGCTGGGAAGCGATTCCCGCTCCGGAAGTATTCATCAGCCGTTCCACGGTCCGGTAGGTATAGGTTTCCCGGCTTCCATCGACGGTTGCCGCCGTAAGCACAAAGCCGTTTAACACATCTCCGTGATGCGGGGTGTATGTTTTTTCTTCCATTTCATAAGTAATTGTTTTCTTGGTTACGCCGCCTGCCGCTTCTTTTCCCTGCACGGTGACGGTTTTCAGCACTTTGTCATCACCCTCTCCCTCGTAGTGGAATACAATCTTTCGTCCGACGGAATCGGTAATGGCTGCCAGATGAATGGCATCGGTGTATGTATAGGTAATGGCATTGTCATGAGCGTCTTTTGCAGCACAACAACACCGTCTTCGTTAAAATAGGTGCGAAGTCCGGTTTTATCACGAAGCAGGTAGGTACAGGAAATGCCATCCACGGTCTGCTTAAAATCCTCCAGTTTTAAATCTTCGTAAGAGTAGCCACTCAGTCCTTGCATTGCGTAAGTTTTTGCTGCCGCATCGGCGCTCGTTTCAATCCCAATCACACCAGCACTTCCATAGTGAAGATACGCGGGATTTTTTCCCCAGCCCTCTTCTTCTGCCAGTGTTACGGTTTCAATCCACGGAAGGTCATAGCGCCATCCGCTGGCAATCCCATATACGTCATGCCCTTCCCGGCTGACAATCTTCGTCCGCTGGGTTTTGGTTTCAATCGCATCCTCCCCATCCTGTTCTACATTGCGGTGAGCCTCGCCCACTTCATAAGAAACTAAGAGGTCTTTTAACGCTTTTTATGTTTGGATAACAGGGCACGGTTGACAAGGATTTTGTGCTCTTTTTGTCCTGTTTCCGGTATTTAACCCATACCGTGTCGATTTCGAGTTTGTCTAAATATTCGACGGTTGCATGTCCGAGATTGGCTTCGTTGCTGTCTTAATAGCGGTTGAGTTCTAAGTCCATCCCACCGGTTCCTTCTAAGGAAAGGTCGGTACGGGAAAGCATGAGCCGCCCGCTTGCCGTATCAACACCGTCCGGGTTCTCTGCCTCTAATGGGGAACCGGCAAGATAGTTCTCATAGACGCCACGGAAAGTATCTCCATAGGCTGCCTCCACTGCTGTCTGATAAGTTTCTCCGGCAGCTTTGCTGATGGTACTGCAGGAGAAAACTGCCATGCCACACAAAACTGCTGTTGTAATTCCATGAATCACTGCTCTTAAGTCTCTCATAAATTTACACTCCTCTTCTTCCTGTTATGTCTTTTTTATTTCGGAACCTCGGTCGTTTCTGCCGCCTGCAGTTCCTCTTTCTTTACTACATCGGACCACTTACGATTGTCCGAGGCTTTTCCTTTTGCCCGAATCAACTCCATCGCCTTTTTCCGGTCTGTACCGACAGTTTTTCTGCTTTTTCCAAATCTTCTAAGCGATAGCCTTCTTTCTGCATCTGGTATTTTATATTTTCATCGATTGTAAAAAAACTGTTTTTCCAGCTGTTTGTTTGTCTTTTCCCAGTCGTTTGTCTTTTGATATATCCGCGATACATTTTCCGCAGACTCTTCATAAAGTTTTGCATAAATGTCCGCAGCCTCTTTATCCGATTCACTCAAAGTTTTATAAATGCTTTTCTCTTCTGTTTTCGTTTGCTGTTCTTTATGGATATTTTTTGTACCAGCCAAAAGCAAACACACCCAAGAATGCACATCATAATGCTGACAACAACTATCCATCGTTCTTTTGTCATGAACTCTCCTTCTTTCTAAGCCTGTTTTCTTTCGGTCAAAGTAATTTCAACGGTTGTCTTTCCATCCATTTTAGCTTCTACCGGAACCGATTGATAGGTTTCACAAAATTCCCTCGTTCCATGCTTCCTGTCAACTTTAGAACCATAACGCCTTTTTTTCGGTTGATATTTTAAGAGTTTTACCCCATCACCCCCCTCTTTCAAATCCGCTTCTTCCTCAAAAAAGAAGATGCGGATTGAAAGTTCAGTTTGTCAGGATCAATTGACAACGTTACAATCTGACTCTGATCTTTTGCCAAATTTCCGGCAGTTACCTGTAGTTCGTAAATTTCTCCCTGATTAATTGTCATCTGCTTTTTATCGTTTGACCTTTGATTGTATACTGCTCTACCACATCCAACACACCAAAGCCTGTCATTTCGCCACCAATGCTGTAAAGTTCATTTTCACAGGCAGAAAGCAGCGATTCTTTTTTTGTTAAATTCATTGCTGAAATTTCGCTCCACTCATCGGAATAAGCATCATATACAAAAACATTCTTTGTTTCCGTTTCCTTTACCATATAAATTTTTCCACTGATGACCACCGGTGTGGCAAAGTAATCTGAAGTTGTATAAGGACATACTATTCCGGTTTCTTCAAAAGCATTATCTTCCGGAAGATACTCGACCCAATATATACCTTCCCTTCTTCCTTCAACACAAATATATGGTTATCCACACAAACTGCACCAAGAATCGTACTGGTCCCCGGCATAACAGCACTTTCCCATGTATCCGCATCTAAGTCATATACATCTAATTTATCCGTTGCCCCAGCCTTAGAAAAAAACATATACTTTGCCTCCGCAAACAGCTGTTGCCAAATTGGTTCTTGCTTCTTTCATATCTGCTTTTGCTGTCCATTTTTGGATTCCGCATTAAATACATAAATATGCTTGAGTGCTGCTGCATTCGTACCTGTACCGGTTTGACCACCAATAACATATATTTCATTCTTATACGAAATCAGGGATGCTTTGCAGATTCCGGTTTCCGAACCCGGATATTCTGGCAGTTCTTCCCATACCTTTTTCTTCGTGTCATATGCAACGAAAGATTTGCAGGCACCTTGCTCATTTTCACCACCCAATACATAAATTTTATCATTTACTGTTACTGAAGATGCGTTCTTCCGCGTTTTCAACATTGGTGTCTGATAGACCCATTCGGACTGACTGTCTGCACTGTAAATCATTTTGGAACTTTCGCCTGTTAAGGCTTCACTTTCTCTGGCTGTAACAGTAAAGCCAAGTATCTTTCCACTTGTTGCATTCGTATATACATACTCGTAACTCGTACCGGTTACTACTGTTTCGCTGATTTTCTTTCCACCGTCATACACACATACCAGATATTCCTTCGCATTCTCTATCGAATTCCATGTAAGTGTATATTTATCCTGTCCCTTCATTCCGTTTACTTCCGGAATGGCAAAACGTTTTTTCAAATGCAGCGTATAACTGCCGGTTGCTTTGTTTTTGCACTAACCTTTATGTAGCGTCTTTTGTTATAACTGCCCACAAAGGAAAAGTTTTTGTTCGTTCCGGTATTATCCGCATAGCCAACCCGCTCTTTGCTCTCGTCATACATGGTTGCCTGCGTATCAATGGCAGAATCGGTATATACCTCATACGCAATGCCCGGATTCGTGTCAAAGTAGAAATAGTTTTCCTGACCTTCTTTGATAATGTCTCTGGTAATTGGCTCATTTTCTTTTAACTGAACAGCTCCATCAAATCCTACCACTTCATAATTCACGGTAAAATACGGATTTCTGTCTAATTCCGCCTGATATGTGCGGTTGGCATTGTTAGACACCAGTGCCACACCGTAGTTTGACTCTCCTTTTTGCCATGCTTTCACAATATCCGTCACGTCACAAGCATAACTGCCCTTTTTTTCTGGATGCTAACCTTAGCCCCGGACACTTCTTCGTATGCCGGACGATTATTATAAGTAAGCTTTTTACTTGACCAGTTTTCTTTTACCTTGTGCACATCAATATCATACGTTTTGCCCGCACCCATTTTTAATATCTTTTTATTTAGAATATGTAACGATGCACTTCGTATCTGCACATTTGGATTACTAAATTCTGCCAAATTTGTCATTTTAGTAAATCCAATACATTTATTTGCCTGTAAAAGCAGTGATTTATCATAGGTAAATGTTCCGTTTGGTGCTCCGCTGTAGGCTGCTCCTACTTTTTACATTTCTGCTGTGTTTATCCGTTAGATAACTGGTTCGCATCTCCATCGGGGAATTTTCTCTTTTACTGTTCCACCATTTCTTTGATGGGGACACGGTAAAGTGTCTTTTTCTTCTTGTTATATTTCACTTTTACTTTAGAAGTAGAAACTCCGTTGGCATCGGTCAATTGTATGCAGACGCTGGTATTTTTTCTTGCCCTTTTTCGTTTTGAAATATACCTGATTTCCTTTTACCTTGATTTTCATTTTTCTTGCATTGATCTTGAACGTCCACTTCTTTGCCTTCTGCTTTTTTCGACACCGTAATAACTTCCTGCACACGTTCCGGGAAAATGTTATAGGTGATGCTTGTGTTTTTTTAACACTTTTGGATAAGAAACCACATTTTGATTTAATACATCGGTTTGTTTGGTTTTCTTGGGATTGCTGATTTTTACATTCACCGCTTTCATCTTTTTTCCCATTCAATGACCAGGATAAGCAAGCAGATCCTCGTTTCAAGGAAATCATTGACTTTTTATTCGCCTTTTGGACACTTTAATCGATAAGTCTGTAGATTTTGTTTTATATTGTTTCTTTCCTGATTTCACAAGTGTCGTATTAATTTCTTTCCAGACACCTTTCTTTTTTATAGTGAACCGGCATCGAATATGCAACTGCCGTAAAACTTCCATCGGATAATGCAAACTGTTTAACAAAGGAATTTCTCTTTTCTGTCAATTCCTTTGTAATATCTGCCTTTACAGATACAGCATCCGCTTTTATTTCATTTTTGTTAAATTAATTTCAGATACGGATGCAAATAACAATGCTCCCGCTAACACTCCACTAATAATTACTTTTCTGTTCCCTTTCGCTCTTTTCACTTTCTTTTCCTCCATCTCTATTTTCTGTTTTTCCTATCATTTATCAAAAATGCAAATAACAAGGAAGCGCTTTGTACATAGACTACATAACATAAAACTCTGCCAGTCGAAAGATATTAAAATAAACAAACAGTACAAAAAAGCACAAGTATTACAAACAAGATTCCTCGGATTACTTTTTTTATAATAGACGATTTCTTCATCAGACAGTCTTTTGGCTTCGCTATCCATAGGTGCCAGAAACCATATGGTCAAACAGGATATTCCCATCAATATCATCCACAAATTTGTACCATATTGAAATAATTGGTCTTTCCCAACAAAAACTGAAAACAATAAAACAATTGCGGATGTCATAGTACACAGCCATGACTTTCCAGCATGCCATCCTCCGCAGAATCCCCGTAATGGTATAAATATCAGATTAAACAATATTACAATACCAATCTCCCCCAAGGCAAAACCAATGACCAGTGACAGAATTACATTTATCGTCACTTCTATCAACAGAGTATAACCGTAGCGGTAAATTGGTATTGTTTCATCTTTTAGTAAACCACTCTTAATTTGAGTATCCAAAAGTTTATTAACAATTTTTCAATCATTGTAATGCTTTCTCAACGCATTTGCTTCTTTTGGAAATTCCGGCTGGTGAAAATACCAAGCACATGCTGCATTCGCTGTTGCCGTTACTAAAACCAACGCTAAACAGTTCAAAATACCAAATTTACTTTTACCAATTCTTTTTTTTCATAACTATCATTCTCCTTTTTCTGAAACACGTAGCCAATGCACATATTTCTTTTTTTTCCTTTTACTATACATATTTCAACAAAATATTCAATAGAAATGACAATTTTGGCAGAATGAGGGTACTTTACTTTTGCAAAAAAAAAAAAAATCTGATAGGCACTCTAAGCAGTACTATCAGATTCTTGTTATATTTCTTCATCAGTAGAGATTAGCAACACCGTTTCAAATGTTTTATCCGCTGCCGTACACATCAAACATCCACCATATTTTTCTGCAATCCGCCTCACGGAATGAAGTCCGATCCCATGCATGCCATCATCTTTTTTGTAGTAGCAAAGTCTCCATCCTGCGTATGTTTTATATTTTCAAATGGGTTCGTGATTTTTATAACGCAGAAACCGCCTACTTCTTTCATATAAATGTAACTCTTAATATACTTTTCCCCTTGCGTCTCCGCAGCCGCACGAATCGCATTATCCAAAAGATTGCCAAGCATAGAAATCAAATCCATCGGCGTCACATGTTGTAACAGAACTCCGGGTTCTACATAAAATTCTGTATAAATCCCCTGCTTCCCTGCTTCCCGTCTTTTTTCATTTAACAATGAATTTAATACCGGATTGTCGCAGTACACCATCCTGGAATCCTTTTCCATTTCTTCACCAATACTATCCGTCAACTCTAAAATCGCTTTCGTATTTCCATCCTTTGCAAAGACATAAATCATTTTTATCTGATTCGTAATATTATGAATCAGTTCCTTTTTTGTTTCTTGTCAATTTCCGATATCTGCATATAATATTCCAAGTCTTTTTTCTGCTTTATAATTACGATATTTTGTTCCATCGTCTCATATAAGCGCTCGAATACCGTTCAAATGCATAAAAACTCATTACATTCCCCAAAAACAAGACCGCAAAACTGCACCCAAGGAATGCGCTCGCATACCCTGCCATATGATGAACTGCTCCCGAATAGAATACAATTATCATAACAAATAAACTTGCAGCCGGAATCATCATATACATAATAAATATTTTGGAATCCTGTATTCTTTTTCGTTTGCCTATTGCTTGATTCGTAATCAGAACCAGTATATAGGTGAGAAATTTAATGACAAGCATCAAAATCATAATCAATGTAGAATTTTTGTAATCCGATGCGTCCGGATGTACCAAAAGCATAAATAAAAAACTCACATCCATACAAAACGCAAAACATCGTAGCAAAGCATAACAAACGATAGCATACTTTTCCTTGGAATTCTAAAACCGTATACAAGAAAAATAATGCAGGCGTAATTAAAATATTAACATCCCCATTCCCCAAAAAGGTTGCATATGGTTAATAGAATAACGATGCCGATTTGACAGCTCTTTTCTTTTAATACTGAATCAGCAAAGAACTTTCTCTTGCCAAAATAATTTTGAAAAAACAAATGGAACAAATACACATCGATGATGCAGCTTATTACAACACTTAATACCTTCACTTTATCCTCCGTTTTTATTTATATTTTTCACTCATTACCGCAGCCAGTGCCCGTCTGAACTCTGGCATTCTGGAACGTGAAACATTCAATTCTTCCCCATTTGATAGTTTTATCACACCCTCTGTTTTTAATTTAACGACATGATTTAAGTTTACAATATAACTATTATGGGCATATTCAAAACCGTATCCCTTCAAATCCGTATACAGCTCTGCCAACTTCTTTTTTGTTGTAATCCTATCCTCAAATGAATAGTCTTTATAATTCTCCTGCACATGGATTTCGCTTCCGCGCTTATAATTATCTATGTATAAAATATCATCCGGATACACCTTCACTATATTCATATGATTTTTCCCCATTACATAGGTTCTTTTTTTCATTTGCTTCATTTTCTCTACTACTGCGGTCAACTCCAATAACATTTTGTCATCTCCATAATTTTTCCGCAAATATCGAAAAGGCGTGGTTTTAAATGATTCATCCGTAGGCTTTGATACACCAGAACAAAATACTAATAAAGAATCCGGAAATAATTTTCTAAAATGCTTTGCCGTGGCATGTCCGTCCATTCCACTCATCTGCATATCAAGAATGATCAAGTCACAAGATGTCATTCTCTCTACTGTAAGAAGACACTCTTCCCCCGACGTAACTTCATAAAAGGTAACTTGACGCTCACTCAAGTCGCATCGCAAAAGCATTTCTTTCATATAGGAAATAAAATTTTTATCATCGTCACAAATAACAATCTTATACATAACGTCCTCCCTATTTTTTGTTCAGTATAGCATACGTGTCTATCTTTGTCAATTTTTGTAATGTGCCTTTTTCCACCTTAACGTACTGGTAATAATATGACCCAGCCGGAATTGCTAACCGAACATTTATATCTCCATCTTCTAAGTAAAACTGATCTTCTTGCTCAAAAATCTGTTCTTTTATCCGTTCGTGTTTTGACATCATAATTTAATGTGATAGCAACTTCTTGTTTCAAATCAATTTCTCCCATCAGTTTTTAATATGCGATAGAATGATTTTATTACAAGACTCTGTTTTTTTCGCCCTCTAACTTTGGATAATGAATATTCCACCATTTACTCTGACACACAACGTAATGCATGCACAAAGAAATAATAATAAATAAATTTTTTTTCATGCCTATTTCCCTTTCTGCGAAAGAATCCAATGCATTATAAAACATGTTGGCTGGCTTTCACTTTTCCGCTCTTGTTTTTCTCTTTTTCTTTTTTCGATACAATTCTCTCCTAAAATAAAAATATCTCCCCATGGGACACATATGACCATCTCAAGTAGTTAGCGGGCAGACTACGTCAGTCACTATTGCGGAAGATCGGATGGTGGCTGTTCCGGTATTGTGTTGGTGTCATGCCGGTATGATGTTTGAAGGCATAAGAAAAGGCATGCCCATCACAAAAACCCAGGCTTAGTGCGATAGACAAAATACTCCGGTTTGTGTTATATAATTCTACTTTGGCATATTCCATTGTCTCATTGATGAGATACTGCTTTAATGTCATGCCGGTTTCTTTGTGAAAGAGCGACGAAAGATATTTGGGATGATAGCCAAAGTAGTTTGCCAGACCGGCTACGGGTAAGGTGATATATGATTCCATTTAATATAATTCTTTACATTCTGTAATAAATAATCCTTAAAGGAATGTTGTGATAACAGACTTTCCTGTATCTGATTATATAGTTCCAGTAAAATATTCATTGCGTAGAAGTTGTTTGTCCGTTTGTCCCGGTAGGTAAAGTTGACATCATTAAGCTGGGAGAATACGGCAGTGATGCGGTTCATAGAGGATAGAGAACCGCAGCGGGGGAGTATGATAATGGCTTCATCCTTAATGTGCAACATCGGACATTCAAAATGAAGCCAGTAGAAAGAACAAAGGGAGGGTGCCGTTCCATATTGATGTCCTGGTTTCATAATTAAATATTCATTTTGGTTTACCGTATAGTCTTTTTCTGAATCTGCTATGTGTAAAGTACCTTCTGTTACGATAATGAGCTGGTATTCTTTCAGTGTCCGAGACATATGGATCCAGTCGGGTGAGCTGGATTCAAACAGACCATTATATTTATAAGATACCTGGGCAGCAGTAGAAATTATAATATTTTCCATTTTCAAACATCCTCCTTTTAGCTTATGGAAGCGTTTAATGCAACTGTAAGCAGGTAATGTATAAAAATAGTATAGTATAATAATCTTACTTTTTCAAACCAAATGTATCACTTTTTTTTTATTTACTTATCACTTACTATATGCAATAGTAAGATTACTAAGTTTTAAAAAAATGTATGGAGGTTTGAACGTATGAATGTCAGAAGATATCAAAAATGGGCAAAGAGCGGTCTGGCTATCCTGTTGGCAGGCGCCATGATGGTAGGAACAGCGGCATCCGGTGGAGGGATGACTGCACAGGCAGCAGAAACAGAAAGCAGTGACACGGTTAGTACACAGAAGGCGGTAACGTCTGATGCAGCATCCCTTCTTTTTACGGAGAAGCATATTACATCGGATCTTACATTACCAACGATAGGAGCTTCAGGAACTACGATTTCTTGGAAATCCTCTAATCCGTCAGTTCTTTCTAATGAAGGAAAGGTTACAAGACCGAAAAAAAGGAGCAGCGGATGAAGAAGTTACATTGAAGGGAACAGTGAAGATGGGAGATTATGCAAAGGCGAGAAATTTTACGTTTGTTGTTTTGGCAGAGTCTGAGATGGGACCAACCAAAGAATTTGCGCTAGATCAGGTAGAACTTCTGGATGATTATTGTCTTACAGCACAAAATTCGGATATTGAGTTTTTGAAGAAATTTGATAATGATCGTCTGTTATCAAGATTCCGTGAGACAGCAGGGCTTGACACGAAAAAATTGCTCCTTACGGCGGCTGGGAAGATGGCTGGCTTGGCGGTCATAGTGTCGGACATTATCTTACGGCGATAGCGCAGGCTGTGAAAGCGACCGGAAATGCTGATCTGAAAGAAAAATCCAAACAACTGATTGAAGGACTGGCAGAGTGCCAGAATAAATTAGGAACAGGATTTATCTTTGGTGCCAAGATAGAGACGGAAGGATATGTGGAAAAACAATTTGATATTCTGGAAGGTAAAACAACCGGAAAAACATGGGTACCGTGGTATAACATGCATAAGATGCTTACAGGACTTGTTGATACTTACAAATACACAGGTAATAAGCAGGCACTTGAAGTTGCAAAGAAGTTAGGCGACTGGATTTATAATCGTGTTAGCAAATGGGATGCCGGTACACAAGGTAGGGTTCTTGGTACAGAGTATGGCGGAATGAATGATTGCCTGTATGAGTTGTATTTATGCACCAGAGACAGTAAGCATCTGGAAGCTGCGCACAAGTTTGATCAACCTAATCTTTATAAGACTGTAGCCAAAGGTGGTAAAAACTGCTTAAATGGTAAACATGCCAATACAACGATTCCTAAGTTCCTTGGTGCTTTAAAACGATATGTTGTTTTGGAACAGACAGGTGAATTAACAAAGGATGATGAAGCTTATCTGACAAATGTAGAGAAGTTCTTTGACATAGCGGTTACAAGACATGCCTATATAACAGGTGGCGTCAGTGTTATGGAACATTTCCGCAAAGACAATAATCAGGACGGAACAAGAACACAGACGAACTGCGAAAGCTGTTGTGCACATAATATGCTGAAAATGGCAAAAGAGTTATACAAAGTAACAGGTGATAAGAAATATGCGGATTATTATGAGACAACTCTTCGCAACTCTATCATGGGTGCTGTAAAATCCGAGAGTGGAGCCGCTGCTTATTTCATTCCGATGGCTACCGGTTACTTTAAGACATTTGGCAATGAAGATCCGGGTAAAAACATGTTCTGGTGCTGTACCGGAAGTGGCATGGAGAACTTTACGAAATTGGGGGATAGTATTTATTTTCATACTAATGATACCTTGATCGTAAATCAGTATGTTTCTTCTAAAGTAACATGGGAAGAGAAAATCTTGTTGTGACTCAGAAGTCAGATGTAACGAAATCAGACAAAGCGACATTTACAGTTAATGCAAAAGATGGCAAAACAATTCCTTCCGCAGCATTGGCATTGCGCGTTCCGGACTGGATGCATGGCAAAGCTGTTGTTACGGTAAATGGTCAGGAAGAGAAAGCGGCATTCAGCTCAGGTGGTTACATTCTTCTTAAGCGTGAGTGGAAAGATGGGGATGTTGTTACAATGGAATATCCGATGTCAGTAGATGCTTTCGGGCTTCCGGATAACAATACGGTATTTGCGTTCCGTTATGGTCCGACTGTTCTTGCAGCCAGATTAGGAAAAGAAAAGATGACTTCAACTACCTGGGCAGGTGCTAATCTGACAGCCCCATTATATAAAGTAGTTGGTGATCAGAATCAGAAGATTACGATCAAGTATGGTGAGTCAAAAGCGGCAACACCATTGGGAAATGAAACATGAACCATTCAGGAGGATATGTCGACGATTGAATTTATCGATCATATTGACAATTATCTTGTGAAAGATACAACGAGTGGTACCTTAGCATTTAAATTGAAGGGAACCAATGCGGACACAACATTTAATGGTGGATTGCAGTTCGTTCCATTTAACAAATTAAATGATGAGCGTTATGGAATCTACTGGTATTTTGATACAAAGTATACAGAGAGTGACGAAAAACAGATCCTTACAGCAAAAAGAAAACGGACGTCTTGATGCCAGTATTCTTGATTCTACGCAGCCGGGATATGGACAGTACGAAACAGATGTCATTCATCAGTTACAGGAAAAAGACTCAGTTGCATTAGCATTACTATTTTGAAATAGAATTTTCCACCTTAACATACTGGTAATAATATGACCCAGCCGGAATTGCTAACCGAACATTTATATCTCCATCTTCTAAGTAAAACTGATCTTCTTGCTCAAAAAAATCTGTTCTTTTATCCGTTTGTGTTTTGACATCATAATTTAATGTGATAGCAACTTCTTGTTTCAAATCAATTTCTCCCATCAGTTTTTTAATATGCGATAGAATGATTTTATTACAAGACTCTGTTTTTCGCCCTCTAACTTTGGATAATGAATATTCCACCATTTACTCTTTTGTTTTTGGGACGTGTATACCCTATCTTCAATGCTAAATATCCTATCTTTATTTGTCTGAGTTCCTTGTGTACTATTGGAAATTTGTTTCATATCATTTTCATTTACTCTGCCACACGACGTAATGCATGCACAAAGAAATAATAATAAATAAATTTTTTCATGCCTATTTCCCCTTTCTATGAAAGAATCCAATGCATTATAAAACATGTTGGCTGGCTTTCACTTTTCCGCTCTTGTTTTTTCTCTTTTTCTTTTTTCGATACAATTCTCTCCTAAAATAAAAATGTCTCCCCATGGGACACATCACATATGTGAGAGGTGCAGGGAGTCCTATTGTTATTATCTTATGCTATTTTCTAGAAAAAAAACAACTATTTATTTCATACTTTTTTTACACAGCTCAAAAACCCCTTTTCAAAATAATTTCTCATTCTGAAAAAGGGTTCTTAGTTTTTAATCATATTGTAGCACTAAATGTAGCACCACGTAGTATCAATACTGTTGAAACGCCTTATTTTCGGCACTTTACTCTTTCTGCGACTTCATCGTTGGGACCCTTTTTGTGGTTCTTTCATACTCGACCAAGCTGGTGTTAATACTATGAAATTCTCCATATTCCAATTATCCCCCATACTTCATATTTTTTGCTCTACTTTGAGTCACTTTGCGGGCAAATGATGTAAAAATATGATGTAAATGATGTAGGGCGATAGTAGTATATGCAAGAGCATATTCATATACAGGGTGGGTTTTCATGAAATTCAGAAATAGCTCCTGCTCAAGTTTCGTCAACGCTCTACGCTTTTTCCGACTGAAAACAATGTGCTTTTTTCAATTCTCTCAACACATTATCTGACGGGTTATTTCTGATGAAGTCATCATCGACAGCAATCTGTAAAACCTGATGAAGAACCGTATGTATATTATCAATCGTTGAAGGCTTCAAATTTCTTTCATCAACAAGATAATTGTAGTATTTTTAATATCTGATTTCTTCAGCGTTGATATTCTTTTACTTCCAATCACTGGTCGCACAAAGGTATTGTACATATATTTGTAATTTTCAAAGGTATTATTCTTCAGCCCCTTTTCATATTTGCCCAAAGGTCAAATAATTCATCAATGGTTGTATATCGTGCTTCGGTCTTAATACCATCACATTTATCTTTCTGAATACGCTTCTCTTTTTTCTCTCAGGTCATCTAAAGTTCTTGCGTAAACAAATCTTCTTTTCATTTGGCTGTCCTGCCAGCTAAATTGATAAGTACCGTCTTTTCTCTGAACCTCTCCGGTTTTCAGAACAACTCTTGATTTATCTTTTCTTTTTGTCGCCATTGTGTCCTCCTAAATTCTAAACTGCTTATCTATATATTTGTCCAGTCGTTCCCTCACAATATGGATTTTATTGCCTATCCATATTGCAAAGGGACAACCTGCTTGATTAGACAACTCACACAACTTCGTTCTTCCTATACCGGAATATACTGCGGCTTCTTCGATTGTCAGCCACTTTCTTTCCCATATCGGTTCTTCAGCATTGCTTATGAGTTTTTCCTGATATGTTCTTACTTCGGCAAGTAAGCGTTCATCATCATTCAAGAAAAGTAAGTTTTTTCAATGTATTCATCAAAAATCCTCCTCTTAATCATTCGACGATTTCCTATATGAAGAACAAATGGGCATTCTTCTTGGCTTGTTAGTTTTCTCAGTCTTTCTCTGCCTATGCCAGAATATTCAACTGCTTCATCAATCGTCAAATTAGACTTATGCCATATCGGCACATCATATTTTTTCGGATAATCTTTTCTGTATCTGCCATTACGGAAGCACCTCCTTGTTTTTTCTACCCTTATGATAATTAAAAATGGCGATGAGCCTATTATGCGAACCGACCCATCGCACATTTTACAAAGCAGCTATATCGAATACGCATTATCAAGATATTCGTCCAGTTTTCTTCTTTTAATCAGTCGCTTACTTCCATTCCAAAGAACAAAAGGGCAAAACTCCGAGTCGGACATTTCTTAATTTTCTTGAGCCAATACCACAATAAGCTGCGGCTTCTTCTACTGTAAGATTGGACTTCTTCCAGATAGGAATAATGATTTTATTTTCTGTCATTGCTTCCCCTCTTTTTCTTTCTTTTGATGAATATCTGTCGGTAACAACATAATCCCAACCATCTCCATCACACTTATCACATCTGTCTTTTTCGCTTTGCAAATGGGTCAAGTCGCCTTACAATATAGTCCGGCTTGTAAACCCAAAGTCCAAAAGTCTTTTTTCAAAGTTGCGTTTATCTGCCTGAAAAGTTTATCGTCATCTACCGTACCTATGTATTCACGCAAATCCTCTTTATTGACTGTCCGTATCTGCTCCAGAAGAACCATTGACGGTTTTTTCAGTCCAAACTCCTCGCCAAGAATAATGTGCGATGGCAAATATCTTTTCTTGATTACACTTGTAACCGCTGCAACAATAATCGTTGGAGCATTCTGGTTATAATCGTCTGCCTGAACGACAAGCACCGGACGCTCTCCGCTTTGTACTGAACCACTGTTATCTCCAAAGTCATAGTAGAATAAATCCCCACGACAAATCATTTTTTCTTTCATATACATAACCTCACAAGAATCAAATTTTTAAAGTGTCATTCGTATCCGGAATGAAATAACCCCTTCACTCATTTGGACAAAGGGTGCTGAAATGCACACCCAAAAATCAGAGATTTTCATAAAATTTGATAAAGTTTTTCTTTGCCGCTGCAATAGACTTATCTACGGAGCTGTAATATACGCCCTCCTGCTTTGCAATCGCTCTGGAACTCAGACCGCAGCACACATTCTTCATAAGGCGTTCCCTTTGAAGTGGCTGCAACATTGAAAGTGCTATTCTTGCTTTCCTGATTTCACACTGGCGTAATTCTTCTTGTTCTGTTAATGTAAGTTTGTTTGTCATTTCCGTAATCTCCTTTGAATTTTGAAAAATTGATAAGTTTCAAAAATTCGGAGATTACGGGTACTCAGCTATCTGGCACTGCCATGCGTTATAAAACATAAAAAAGTCCTTTCCCAAGTAAGGGAAAAGACCTAATACTGCACGAAGCATAATCGAATAAAACAGCAACAAAAAAGCACCGTCGAATCTGGACAGCAAAGAATACTTCTATTCTTCACTTATCCGGCTTCGTACGGTGCTTGGTAGTTTAGCAAATAAATTGCTTATCTCCGCTTACTCGATTAGAAATCGTTTCGATATTTACTTGTAATATTCATCGCCTGCAATTCCTACTATATCCGTTCCTGCGGATTCTGCGGAAGTAAGCGAGATTTAAGATATGGACATTCTTGCATTTCTGACACTTCACACTCAAATGTCCGGTTGCGTCTGAAAATACTCTTTGTATCCTGAACCCACAAGTCGGGCAGAGAATATCACGCTCTTTCAGACTTTCAGCTTCCACTCTTGACAGAAGCAATCTCTTTTGTATTTCAGGTGCTACCTGAGTCTGTAACCTCATTGAGAAACACCTCCCAGATTTAACTCATTGGAAATGTACTCAAAGGATATTGTGATACTCAAATAGTCCCATATCTCTCAATCTGATAACCAAGGCTGTATAAGATACTCCGATATAAGCTGCCATTCTGCGGATAACAGCTTTATCCTTTGAAGTAATGGTATTATCGCCATAAACTCTTATCGGATTTGACTGATTATATTTCGCCAAGGCATTTTCAATAATTCTTCTCGGCATAAGAAGCGAAGCCCCCATTGTATCTGCCTGCCACTCAACAGACGCAAACATCTGAGCCAGTTCCTCTTTGGAATAACTACGCTCACTGTCATACTCTGCATGAAAGCGTCCTTCACTCGGCATTGCATACATCTTACTCAAGATATGATGTGACGCTTCGTGTGCCATTGTAAATCTGCGACGTCCCTGCTCCTTTTCAGCAAGAAGAAATTTATCAAGTACGATGGTATCTTTCGGGAAAACAAAGGGAATAATTTTTCCGTCCTGATGTATCAGCAGTGGTGTTGCTCCATCTGCCAGAAAACCAATCCTGCCTGCATCATCTTCTGCGAAAGAAGTGTATTCAATTCATAACATAAGAAATTCTGTAATGAAATGTTCTATGTCGATGGATTGAATCACTCGATTGCTAAACTTATTAGCATAAGCTGTTATCAAGCCTTCGCTGATTTCTTCCAACTCGGCTCTTGACATATAAATACTCAAGTTGTGTCCACCTCCGACTCCACCTTGTCCGGCGGTGCAACTCCTCCGGCAAAGTTCTGTTGTATTTCCGCACTGTACCTTGCCATTAAAACCAAATACCCAACCAAAAAAGGTTGGACTGGCTGATACTTCGGTCTGTACCCTGAAAGAAGTCATATCATACGCAAGGGTTGTCACATCTTCTCCGAAACGGTCAACCATTGTTTTCATCAGACTGTTATCACATCGTAAATCCACAAGGACTTTCTCGCCTGAGAACATAAAGAATACTTCTTTTGTGTAATTCTCAATATCAAAATCATCAGGCATAGGAATAATATCCTTATCCAGTATCTCCGGCTTGGAAGCAATACGGTCTACCCTGAAATTGATAACCTTGCTTTTCTTCTCAGAGTATCCGAGAACATAATAATAGTACCCACACCAGAGAAGTTTATACGGGTTCAGCTTATAAATCTCGCCCTTATTCTTCAGAACCTTTTTCTTTAATCCGGTATAATCATAATACTGAAAAGAAATCTGTTTACCTGCGTTAATGGCTTCATTTATAGCGTCGATGATGTAATATATCTGCTCATTATCTGGCTTAATTCGATTGACCACATAATTATTACGCTTCAACTTTGCCACCTGCCCCGGACTGGTCATCGTATGTATCTTCTCAATCAGCGTTTCGCTTTTTCTTCTTTGTAATGAACTTCGATGACTCTACTGCATCTATCAGCAGTTTCAGCTCCGGCAGTTCAAACTTTCGGCTGGCTACAAAATACTTGCTTTGCGTCGAATGAATGGTTACAATATCCAGTCCATATTCCACAAGAGCTGCTATATCCTTCGTTATGGTTGTCCTGTGAGCAGAAATCCCATATTCCTCATTCAAAATCCCGATGAGCTGCGTTGTAGAAAGCGGGTGTTCTTCATCAGTACGCTCCAACAAGATTTTCAGTAGATATAGTATTCTTGGTTTTGCTTCCATACATTTATCCTTTCTCGAACAGACTCACCGCAAATTACAGTAAATTTCACCCGATTTCTTTTAAAATACCCATCAGTACAAAACGAGCATTGTCATATTCATAGGAACAGGTAGACAGTGTAAGCAGTCTGTCCTCATCGGATACAGTTGTCCCGGAGGTAAACAAGGAATTATCCAGCGCTGTTTTCAGCAGTCCGCTGCGTTCCTCTTTCGTTTTCTCAAATTCATACACCTTTGAATCTGACGGTGTAACATATCCGGCGATCAGCTTCACTTTATAATTCTGCTTTGGTGTGAGCAGATACAAAACAGAATGTTCTTCGTAATATTCCTGCTTACTGTATTTAGGCAGAGAGCCGAACATCGTGTTGTTTTTCATATTATGACCGTAGATAATGGTATGCAGATCAGAACAATCGGCGGCGTTTCGGTAATCCATAAAAAGCGTTCCCGCTATATTCCAAGTACCGTCAAGCAGTCGGCGAAGATAATACTCGTTATCCTTGCTCTGTACTACCGGATAGTTGATTTCGGTATCCGGGCAATAGAGCCAAGCAATAATGTCCTTGTTTTCTTCCTGCAAACGCTCAAAGTCTACCGTAATTGGTGCAGTTTCAGAAACAGGCTTTATCGCAGATTCTGTTTGTCCATTCTCCGTTTGCTGTGTTTGTGGTGAGGTTTCTACCGCTTTATCAATCAGCACATCATTCTGTCTTTGACTGTCCTGTGTTTCTTTCCAATAATCATAAATGTGATATGCAGATAAAGAAAAACAGTTATACATACAGATAAAATCAAGATTTTCCATACCTTTTTAATAGCGTAACACCGTCCTTATTTGTCTGCTTTTTTTATCATGCACCTTAGTCAGCTCATAAGTGCCGCCGATTGTTCCTTCGCCGCCGATGAGGATGAGGGTATCGCCTTTGACACTAAACTCATAGGTTGCGTCATGTGCCGATTCGTTCACAAAGTCGATATATAGCTGATTGTCCTTGATTTCATAGGTAAAATCATAATCTGCAAGGGTGATATTCTCTGACGAAGGCGAAGGTGCTTTGTCAAATGTTCTGAGTATTTCTTCAATTTCTTTTTCTTGTTCGTCCATTTGATTTCTCCTTGTTCGATTTCTTTCCGAAAATCGGCAAAGCGCTTTTTTTGCCGCCTTTCGGAAAGGGACTTCCGAAGAAATCCTTTTCGTAAGGAAAAAGGCGGCAGCGGAAGCTCCGCTACCGCCATCCTTAAATGGTTAGCTATCTGTTATTTCACAGATTTTCTTTTTTAGTATAAACAGTAGTTGTCACAACTCCGAAGCCGCTGACGAACAGCAGAGCGATCCACAGCCACTCATACTGTTGTCGCCGGTCTGCGGATTCTGAACATCATCCGAAGGCTTGGTGGTATCGTCAGACTTGGTAGGAGCGGCAGGTTTGGTTGCCTTCTGACCTTCTTCGATAGTCTGAGTCGTTACTGCAGAGCCACCGGCAGAATCAAAGGTTACGGTATAGTTTTTATTTCTTTGTTGTAACAGTCTTAGCTTTTGACCAGCCTGAATAAATCCTTATGGATTTGCCGTTAATCTTAACTGTCTTATAGGTGCGAACTCTTACATAATACTTTTTCTTGCCCGAAAGCTTTGAAATTTTCTTTGATACTGTTGTATTCTTGCCTACCGTTACGGTCTTAGACTTGCTGAATTTACTTGCGGCACTGTACTGTACCTGATAGCCTGTTGTCTGTGTAGCCTGCTTCTTCCACTTTACTGTAAACTTCTTTGAACCTGCTTTAAGTGAGGAAATACTTGTTGCCTTTGGCTTGATTGTGAAATAAAGCGTCTTTGTTCCGCTGTATTTACCCTTAAAGGTAATCTTTACTGCGTACTTGCCAACATACTTTCTGCCTTTTGCATAAGACACAGTATAGTCAGTATTCTTAACAAGTGTCTTTCCTGTTCTGTCCTTAACAATAACCTTAGCTGTTCTAACCTTTCCGTTATATGTTAATGATGTTGCTTTAAGCTTTATGCTTGATGCCTTTGGAATTACTGTTGTTGAAAGAGTTTTCTTACATACCGAACAGTAATTTACTATCTTGCCGTTTGCTGTTGGGGTTGCCTTTGTTACGGTTTGCTTTTGGTGTGGGCAATCTTAGCAATATTGCCCCAAGATGCAAGGTCGGTTATTTCCTTTGTACCGAGTACATCTTCATAGAACTTGCCACAACCTTCGCACTTGTAGTGTGCTTCCTTACCGCCCTCTGTGCAGGTGGCAGCTTTCGCAGCAACCAAAGTCAGATTGTGAGTGTGCGGTACAGTTTTGTAATATCCGCAGGTGTCGCAAACATTGTCAGAACCGTAATCGTGAGCCGCTTCGTCCTTTTTGTCGTGGCAACGAGAACATTCATGCCAGTGGTTGGTATCATCAGACTTCCATTCTGTGCCTGCGGTATGTCCGGGAGCCGGAATCTTCACACTGGTTTTATCGGTAATTTCTACCGATCCTGTTGCATCTACGAACCACTTGTCACAGCCATCGCAGGTGTAGTATGCGGAATTGCCCGCAGTAGTGCAGGTGGCAGCTTTCGCAGCAACCAAAGTCAGATTGTGAGTGTGTTCTTCGTTTTTATTTTTGTAATAATATGTAACAACCGTTCCGTCCGAAACAATAGGCTTATTCAAGCCGTCAACCTTTATAAATTCATAATCATAAAGTGTTTTTGCCGGTGTTAAATCAAGCTTTGTGCCGTATGGCACGGTAAATGTTCCGCCGGCAGTGTTTGGAATTTCAGAGCCGTCCTCAAATTTATACTGAATTGAAACGGTTGTGTAGCGCTGTGTTTCCGTATTGTCGTCTGCAAGCACATTTCCGTTTTCATCGAGCACCTGAAATGCCACGGTATCGCCGCTCTTAAGCTGTGCATCAGACGGAATTTGATAAATAAGCGAGCAACTCTTTAAGCCTGAATTAAAGTCGCTTTTGATGTGATCCAAAGCACCGAGCGGCCAGAAATTTGCCTTATCATTCCAAACAGGAATGTCAAAGGTTTGTACTGTTTGAAGCGGATTCCCCGATGAATCGGTCGCAACGCTTCCGTCGGAGTGCTTAATCCACATTTTGAATTTTAATTGTCGTGCATTTTTATCTGAAATGTTTTGAATAACAGTTCTAAGCTCGATTTTTTACCGTTCATATTAGTATTAAATCTGCTTTTGCTGTTGCCGCTCAAAAGTCGGTCATTGCGATTATATGTGTAATTATAATATGAACTTGTTTCAAGGTCGGTAAAATCAGACGGCTTTGAATAAGCGCCCGTATATTCCTTAACCTCGGGAGTTGCAACATAAAGGTCTACATCCTTAACAAGCTGAGACATTCGCTTGAAGCCCTGCAAACGGCAAACCTCACAGAATTGATAGTTTTGTCTCTCATTATGCACTCATAACTTGAAACAAGCATTTTTGAGCCGTAAGCATTGCGGCAGGTATATGTGTTTCTAAAACCTAAAAGCTGTCGCCATTTTATCTTTTCCGGGTCTTCAACCGAGGAAAGATTGAGTGATTTAAGTTCCTTATCGTCAAGCAAATATCCGTTACTGTATTCATCACCGAGACCGAGCAAACCGTGTCCAAACTCGTGTGCAAAAGTTTTTGACGCACGATAACTGTCTGATGGCGAAATGAAATAATGGAAGCCGTATTCACGGTTATTATAAGCACCGCCGAAATCTGATTTTGTGTTTACAACCATAGCGAACTGAGCAATATAATCGTGAACATAATAATAAGGCTCATATTCCGAACCGGACGGAATTGTGTTTGGATCACACTTTTTTTTGATATGAGCATCGTGAATTTTCTCGATAAATTCAGGACCGATACATCTCTCAAAAATATGATTTTTCCACTGACTTCCGTGGAGATTATTAGAAATAACAGGCGAATTATATTTGTCGACTATAACATCAAAGAAGGTGCTTCCACCATTGTCAAAAGTCGATTCGGAAGCTGTGCAAAGAGCGTAAACATTGAATCTGTCGGCATAACTGCGATACGGTTCATATTTCATAGCGTCCTGCCAAAGTCGTTTGACATCATTGATGAATTTGCCCTGCTGACTTTTTTGTGTATCCCTCGCCGCAAACGACAACAACCATATTTTCCGTGTCGCTGCGTGTTTTTGGATGGTATAAACAGGGATGGTAGGATTAGAATATTTTCCGTCATTTGAATACCACGGGCCGAGGGTGAGCTGAATGCTTTGCTCGGTGCTGACATTCCAATCGGGATTTGCGTCCTCGGCAGGTTCCGAAATTGTATAATCATCCTCTTGCTTATTTGGAGCAGAGCCGATATAAGGACTGCTTTGTGAGCCGCTGCCGGAAGTTGTAACAAAATATTCGGAATCGAGATAAAATGCAGGTCTTACGCCCAAATCGGAATACCACGGAGCATAACGACCGACCTGACCCGATGAACTGATATAACGCATATCGTGATTGCAATCGGTAACAGGAGTGCGAAGCCAATAAAGGCCAAGCCATACCGTCATTATTATACGCAACATAATAACCTTTGAGATTTTTCCACACGGCATTAGCCTGCTTTACATCAAGAAGAAAAACCTTTTCGGTTGTAGTTTCAAAATATGAACTGTCGTAGTTTGCCACCGCTTCCGAAATATCGGTGTAGTATAACAAATCCGAATTTGCGTCTCCATCAACTATGCCCTTGTTGTATTCGGGATGAGAAACGAGAGAACGCTGGGTAACGGTTTTCATTGCCGCAATTTCAGATTTTGAAAAAGCGTTGAGAAAACCCGCTTTTCGTTGTACGCTCCCACACCGCTTACATATCCGTCTTTCGGAGGGTTGCCGCAAAGCCAATCGACCTTGCCTTCAGCTGCGGTCGAATTTAACCAAGAACGCATATTGCTGTCTCTCCAATAATTTGAGCCGTAATCGGCGCGCTTATAGCTTCTGCTGTGCGATTTTGAATTGCTGTTGTCATTTGTTTTGGCATCATATGCAAGGGTGTCAACAATTTTGTCTGCAAGCATAAAGTGCGGTCCGTTATTGTCAATGCTTTAATACACATCGCCAAAGAATTGAGGCATTGTTATACGTGCCCATTTTAACATAGTCGCCAACTTTAATATCGGGCTTTGATGCCGCCTGAATGGTCATCGGCAAAACGGATAAGCCTGAAATTGCCATGCACAATGCCAACTCCGTGAATATTGCGGTTATTTTTACAATATTCCTACATATGAAAGAATACCAATGGCATTATGCTTCATCCAATTCGTAATATAGGCAATCGGAAACATCGTAACACAGGCAATGGAAAAGTAAATTCCGCTTTGCTTTGCAAGGCTCCACGAATCAATTTCCCAAATAACGGAAGCCATTGCAAAGCCTGTACCCAAAATTCCGCAGAGAATTGTTTGAAGAATAACTGCGTTTAATTCATTTTTCATTGTATCAATCAGCTCAGGGGTGACAGGATAGAACGAACCATCTCCTATGCACATTGATATAATCACAGTTATTACAAAACCGATAGCAATGCCGAGAGGGAATCCGAGAAGCCCACGCTGAATCATCTTTTTTTTCATTTTTACCACCTCATATTCCTAATAATTGTTTGATCTTGGCGACAAAACGCCTTGAAACATAAGTAACCGTCCCATTTGAAAGCGTAACACAAATTGTTCCTGCAAAGCTTAAATCAAAACCCTTGACTTTTCTCAGATTGATAATATCCGAGTTTGATATTCGGACAAAAAAGTTGCTGTCCAGCCGCTGCTCCATTTCGTAAAGCCGCAGACGGAGCGTGTACTCACCGTGATTTGTTTCGGCAAACACTTTGCCTGATGCAGCAAAAATGCGGTAAATATCAAACGGCTCCAACACTTCGACAATATCATCTTTGAATCCGGCAATCATTTTCGGCTGCTCGTCTGAAAGCCTTTTCATGATTTCATTGATTTCGTCGGTCATTTTGTTTGTCACAACGATGATTTTGGGTTCCTTGCAGTTCTCATCTAACTTGATTTCAATTTGCATTTGCTCACCTCCTCTTTGTTACGGTTACAGTATAAGAAAATCGAGAATTGATTTCCACCGATTCTCGATAGGTGGTCGTTTTCAGACCATAGACGGTAGATTATATAAATAATCTTCCTCATCAAATTCCGATTTGTATTTCTGTTTGTTTTAAAAATGGGCAACCCGATTGGAATTGCCCACTCTTTGTACTAATTATGCGATTTTTTTCTTGTTTGCACCGATTTCTGCATCAAATGATGTAAGTTTGATGTAAATCGCTGTTTTTCATTTTTTATCAAATGAAGTACGTCCCGTCTATTTGGTAAAACGGTACATCTTTACATCATCTTAATAGAGCTTTGCACCTGCTGGAATGTGGTCATCAACCATCAGAAGATGGAGCTTTTCTTCGCCTTCTTCTTTGTGGATAGCACTGAGGAGCATACCACAAGAGTCAATGCCCATCATAGCTCTCGGTGGAAGATTTGTGATAGCGATAAGAGTCTTTCCAACCAGTTCTTCCGGCTCATAAAAGCTATGAATACCGCTTAAAATGGTTCTGTCAGTACCTGTACCGTCATCAAGAGTAAACTGTAGAAGTTTCTTTGACTTAGGAACTGCTGTACATTCCTTAACCTTTACTGCTCTAAAGTCAGACTTACTGAATGTATCAAAATCAACAAAATCCTTAAATAGTGGTTCAACCTCTACCTTAGAGAAGTCAATCTTTTCTTCCTTAGGTTCAGCAACCGGCTTGTTAGCAGATTTTGATGCACCTACGGACTTCATCGTCGGGAACAACAGCACATCACGAATCGCTGCGCTGTCCGTAAGCAACATACACATACGGTCAATACCAAAACCGATTCCTCCGGTTGGCGGCATGCCGATTTCAAGTGCGTTCAAGAAATCTTCGTCTGTTGTATTTGCTTCCTCATCACCAAGTGCAAGAAGTTCTTCCTGTGCTTTGAAACGCTCGCGCTGGTCAATCGGATCATTTAACTCGGAGTACGCATTTGCCATCTCCCAGCCATTCATGAAGAACTCAAAACGCTCTACATAATCCGGATTATCCGGCTTTTTTCTTTGTCAATGGAGAAATCTCAATCGGATGATCCATGATAAAGGTTGGCTGAATCAAATGCTCCTCAACAAACTCTTCGAAGAAGAGATTCAAGAATATCACCTTTTTATGATGTTGTCCTCAAATTCAATGCCTTTTTCTTTAGCAATTGCCTGTGCTTCTTCAATGTGGAAATCTCGTTGAAATCAACGTCTGCGTATTTTTAACGGCATCCACCATCGTCAAGCGCTCAAACGGCTTGCCAAGGTCCATCTCAATTCCGTTATAAGTAATCTTTGTTGTGCCCAGAACTTCCTGTGCCACATAGCGGTACAGATTTTCTGTCAAATCCATCATGCCGTGGTAATCGGTGTATGCCTGATACAATTCCATCAAAGTAAATTCCGGGTTATGTCTAGTGTCAAGTCCCTCGTTACGGAATACACGGCCAATCTCATAAACCTTTTTCCATTCCGCCGACAATCAGGCGTTTCAAATATAATTCAAGGGAAATACGAAGTTTAAAATCCTCATCTAATGCATTAAATGGGTCTCAAACGGACGTGCAGCTGCACCACCGGCATTAGCCACAAGCATCGGGGTCTCCACTTCCATAAATCCTTCGCCATCCAAATATTTACGGATCGTACTGATAATACGTGAACGCTTGATAAATGTATCCTTTACCTCAGCATTCATAATCAAATCCACATAACGCTGACGATAACGCATATCGGTATCCGTCAAACCATGGAATTTCTCAGGAAGAATCTGCAAACTCTTTGACAGCAGTGTGACATTCGATGCATGAATCGAAATTTCTCCGGTTTTTGTTTTGAAAACTTCACCGGTAATGCAAAGGAGGTCACCTACATCATACTTTTGAAGTCTTTGTAAGAATCCTCGCCAATGTTGTCTCTTGCTACATAAGCCTGAATGTCCCCCTGCAAATCTCTTGTATTACAGAAAGAAGCTTTTCCCATAACTCGCTTAAACATCATACGTCCTGCAATTGTCACGGTCTTTCCTTCTAATTCATCATAGTTATTTTTTAATCTCCATGGAGTGATGGGTTACATCACATTTTGTGATTTTGAAAGGATCTTTTCCCGCCTCCTGAAGATTCTGCAATTCTCTCTTCTAACTTTTAACAACTGATTAATATCTTCTGCCACTTTTTAATCCTCACTTCTCTATTTCTTCTAGTTCTTACGGAAATCCAAAATTTCGTACTTAATGATACCAGCAGGTGTCTCTACCTCTACTGTCTCACCTTTCTGTGCGCCAATCAAAGCTTTACCAACCGGTGACTCATTTGAAATTTTACCTTTCAAACTATCTGCCTCAGTGGAACCCACAATTTTATATTCCATTTCTTCATTAAATTCCAAATCTTTGATGGTTACTGTACAGCCAACATTGATTACGCTCGAATCGCCGTCATTGTCATCAACAACCTCTGCATTTTTCAAAATTTTATCCATCTCTTCAATACGAAGCTCGATGTCGCGCTGTTCTTCTTTCGCTGCATCATATTCTGCGTTCTCGGACAAGTCACCCTGCTCACGTGCTTCTTTGATTTTCTGAGCAACCTCACGCCGACGATTTACCTTCAATTCATGAAGTTCGTCCTCTAACGCTTTCAAACCTTCATACGTCAAAATGTTTTTCTTTGTTTCAGCCATGGTCTTACCTCCTACGAATTTAACATCATTTAATTATAGCGTAACACCGCCGGCTTGTCAATTACTGCAAACGCTTTTTTCTCTGCATCTGAGTCTGACTGGTCATTATTTTCGCGCACAACAATTTTTTGATATTTTTCCGCAACGTTTGTTACTGTATTTTTCTGCATCGCACTCCAATTTGCATCCGAGACAGAAGATATCGTGTCACCATATCCCGCTTTCACAGCTCCGTCAACGGTAGCTGAATCACGCATCACAACACGAATCGGGTAATACTTACAATCCTCAAATACATTTCCAGTCACCGTTGGATTTACCACACCTCGCAAAAAAGAAGTGCCACGTATTTTGTTTGATTTCCATTTGCATTTAACACGCCATCTTCTAATGCCTGAAGCCGTAAAATGAATTTCCTGAAATCACGGTATCTTTCCAATTTAATGCACGAATTGCTGCATTATAGGTACCGTCAAATGTATTATTTAAAATTCTAACATTTTCATGATAAAGCTGTGTCTGGCCGTTCGCAGAATACGTATGACTGCCAATCGCAGTTCCAATATTTTTAAAGGTAGTGTTCTGTATTAAAATATTTTTACAAATTGTCTTATCATGAGCCGACCAATCATAATTAAATCCGTCAGTATTCAAATCGGTGCCATCCACATTGATGCATTCCTTGTAACTTTTTTTATCCAACACCTTGAATCCTTCAAATGTACACTTTTCAATCGTTACATTGCAAGAAGAATTTAATTCCATAAAATGCGAACCATATTCGTTTTGAAATGTAATGCCCTCGATTGTTATATTTCTTGCATGCCCCATAACAAGTGCCATACAGTTTTTCACATTCGCACAATTCATGCGAACCATTCCCGTTCCTATAATTTTTCACATCATGTGAACCATTGTAACCGGAAATTGTCTTAACCGTACCATCTTTTGATGGCGGCACAATGGTAAAAATAGATTTGGCATAACAAATATCGGTTGCTGTCGTTCCTTTTTTTCGTAAATGTCACCCCATTTTCCATCCGTATCGTCACATTGGATGGAATACAGATATTATTAGTCACCTCATAATTGCTCGGCCTTGACAGTAATTGTTCCACCACCGGCATACTCAAGCTGTTCCATATAAGACATAAGTGTATAATACACTTTCCGCTTTGTATAATCAGAGGCATCCGTGTATTTTTCCTGATACGGTTCTGTAGCTGTCGTAATCGTAAAATTTTTTCCGTTCTATTGCGAAAATAAAAATTCTCGCCGTTTCATTTGGCACATAATAATGGCTCAAATCATCTACTTTTGTAGCCGCTATTTTATTCGCCGCAGTTACTCCTATCACAGACATAACGGAAGGAATTTTTTTTCCCTTTCCCACTATTTTTTGCTCTATCAAATTTCACAGCATAAGAACACCCGCTAATTTGATTTGCAGTAAAGGATGGTTCTTCTACTCCAAACCCAAGCATTCCCGCACTGGCACGTTTCTCTGCCCCATTTCTTTTCACTACATTCTTTTTATTGTCGGCTTCTTCCACAAGACAGCATATATCGAGCCTTTTGGTATTTGTAAATGTGTTTGCTGCAATGGTAATGCTTGTCTGATAATATTCTTTTGTTTGCTTATTTTTTCTAATACAACCGATTTCGTCGTACCGATGCCAACATCCGCCCCCAGAAATTGATTGTTCTCAATCTTTACTTTTTGTTCACAGTATTGTCTTTTTGTACCATTTACCAGAAAAATCCGATGTTGTCTGATTGCTTGTTTCAAGCCTTACAGCCATTCGATTTTTCAAACCGGACACATCTTTTTTTTCGTTCAAAGACACATTGCCGGACAGAAATATTTTTAGAACCTTCAATCCAAATATAACTGCCGCCTTTTTTGTTTCGAAATCTCACACCACTCACAGTAATACCGGATGCATGACCAACAAAACCGCCGTTGCTCCATTCACATTTCCCATATCAAAAATCACTTTCCCATTTCCCTGAATGGATGCATTTTTTGATGCCGCATATTTTCCTGTATTTTGTTTCCCCGATGCCTTTTCCTCTGAAATCATTTGGAACAAAAATTTAGTTGATTTTACTTTCTTTGTTCCTGTTGCTTTTGTTTTTTGATTTTAACACCATTTGCACAGACAATTTTAACATTGACGGTACATAAATTGTACCTGGAATTTTATATGTTCCTTTTTTTAATTTCAGCGTTCCGCCTGTTGTCGATAAACGCCTCATATAGGAGTTTATCATATAATACTGTTTTGTTTTTTATTATAATACGGTTTCTGCCGATAAGATGAACTACATGGTATCGTTTTGGAACTCACCGTAAATGTTCTTTTTTTTGCCTCTGCTCGATTGCTCTGCATCATTATATCTGTCATAACAAATACTACAAATGCTATCATCCATAATTTCCATTTTCTTTTCATTTTCTCTCGTCCTTTCAGTTAATCCTTGATAGCCCCTAATATATCAAAATAATGTGTCACTTTTTCACTTTTTATTGTTTCCCCTTTTTTGAATCATACTTTTTTATAAAAGGAGACCATCTGTTGAGATGGTCCCCTTTTTCAAAAAAAATTTTCGATAAACAGAAAATTTCAAATTCTTATTTGTAAAGCTCAACAAGCTTCTGCAAATGCTCGAAACGAGCTTTTGCTGCTTCTTCGGACTCTTTGAAGAGTCTTTCTGCACGCTCTGGGAATGGCTTGATCAGACGAGTATAACGAGCCTCGTTGTTCAAGAAGTCCTGATAAGAACCATCTCCCTCTTTGGATGTCAGAGTGAATGGATTCACTTTTCCTTCTGCTTTCAACTCAGGGTTGAAGGAGAACAGATTCCAGTATCCAGCCTTAACAGCTTTCTTCATCTCATCCTGGCAGTGGTTCATACCACCCTTAGCGATACCGTGGAGTTCACATGGAGCATAACCGATAATCAGGGATGGTCCGTTATAAGCTTCTGCCTCAGCAATTGCTTTTACAGCCTGAGCAGGATTAGCACCAAGTGCAATCTGTGCTACATATACATAGCCATAACTCATAGCGATTTCAGCAAGGCTCTTCTTGCCAATCTCTTTACCGGCAGCAGCAAACTGACAAACTTCACCGATATTGGAAGCTTTAGATGCCTGACCACCAGTATTGAGTACATCTCCGTATCGAATACCATTACGTTTACGTTCTCGCCGGATGCAAGTACATGATCCAGACCACCAAATCCGATATCATATGCCCAACCGTCACCACCGAAGATCCATACGGACTTCTTAGCGAGGTAATCTTTCTTAGCAAGAACTTCTTTGGATTTCTCACATCCTGCATTTGCAGCTTTTTTCAAGTTCAGCAATCAATGCTTCTGCAGCAGGTGAGTTCTCTCTTGTATTATCTTTTGTCTCAATGAATTTAGCAGCAGCAGCTTTAAATTCAGCCGATGCTTTATCGGAAGCAGCAATCTCTTCTACCAATTCAATTGCCTGGTCACGAAGATATTTCTGTCCAATGTGCATTCCAAGACCATGCTCTGCGTTGTCCTCGAACAAGGAGTTAGACCAAGCCGGACCCTTCTTCGTATCCTTATTTACAGTATAAGGAGAAGTTGCTGCCGGGTTACCCCAGATAGAAGAACATCCTGTTGCATTGGAAATGTACATATGCTCACCAAAGAGCTGTGTAACAAGTCTTGCATAAGATGTCTCAGCACATCCTGCACAACTTCCGGAGAACTCGAGAAGTGGCTGGTTGAACTGGCTTCCCTTGGAGTAGTATCAGCAAATCCGCTGTCTTTCTTACCAACGTTTGCTACCAGATAATCAAATACCGGCTGCTGATCTGCCTGAGACTCCTGTGGTACCATCTTGATGGCTTCATCAGCAGCTTTCGGACATACGGTAATACACTCGCCACATCCCATACAATCCAGAGGAGATACGCTCATTGCAAATTTATATTCGCCGGCTTTTGGCTTTGTATCAGCAAGTTTGATGTTTGAAGGTGCTGCTTTCACCTCATCCTCAGAAAGGAGGAATGGACGAATTGTAGCGTGAGAACATACAAATGCACAGTTGTTACACTGGATACATGTATCCGGATTCCATACAGGAACCATAACGGCTGTACCACGTTTCTCATATGCGGAAGCACCAGTCTCAAACTGACCATCCGGGTTACCTGCGAATGCAGATACTGGAAGGCTGTCACCATCCATCTTAGAAATTGGCTCAAGAAGGTCATTTACCATCTTAACAACTTCCGGACGTCCGGTCTTCTCTTTTGCAGGAGCATCTGCTTCCGGATTCTTCCAAGATTCAGGTACTTCTACTTTATGAATTGCGTCAACACCACAATCGATTGCTTTGTAGTTCATTTCTACGACAGCATCACCTTTTTTGGAGTAAGATTTCTTAGCTGCTTCTTTCATGAACTTAATCGCATCATCAATTGGCATTACATCAGCAAGTTTGAAGAATGCAGACTGAAGAATTGTATTAGTACGTTTACCCATACCAATTTCAATTGCTTTATCAATCGCGTTGATTGTATATAACTGAATGTTGTTATCAGCGATATATTTTTAGCTTCAGCGTTCAAGTGATGTCCGAGTTCTTCATCAGACCACTGGCAGTTAATCATGAATACACCGCCCGGTTTTACATCCTGAGCCATCTTCATACCCTGTGTTACATAAGCCGGGTTATGACATGCTACGAAGTCAGCCTGATTGATGTAGTAAGGACTCTTAATCGGATTATCACCAAAACGAAGATGGGAAATTGTTACACCACCTGTTTTCTTTGAGTCATACTGGAAGTATGCCTGGATAAATTTATCTGTGTGGTCACCGATAATCTTTGTTGAGTTTTTGTTAGCACCTACAGTACCATCTCCACCAAGTCCCCAGAACTTGCACTCTTTTGTTCCCGGTGCAGAAGTAATTGGAGCCGGTTTCACTTCCGGAAGACTCAAGTTTGTTACGTCATCCACAATACCGATTGTGAAACGAGGTTTTGGATCGTCTTTCTCCAGTTCTTTGTATACAGCGAATACAGATGATGGTGGTGTATCTTTGGAACCAAGACCATAACGTCCGCCGGTAAGAATGATATCATTCAAACCTGCCTCACGAAGAGTAGCTGCAACATCCAGATACAACGGATCACCAAGAGCACCAGGCTCTTTTGTACGGTCAAGTACAGCAATCTTCTTAGCAGTCTTAGGAATTACCTTAAGAATTGCTTCCGGAGACCATGGACGATACAAACGAACTTTTACAAGACCAACTTTCTCGCCCTTTGCTGTCAAGTAATCAATTACTTCTTCTGCTACGTCACAGATGGATCCCATAGCGATGATTACGCGGTCAGCATCCGGTGCACCATAGTAGTTAAACAAACCGTAATCGGTTCCGAGTTTTTCATTTACTTTGTTCATGTACTTCTCTACAACAGCAGGAAGTGCATCATAAGCCTTATTACATGCTTCACGATGCTGGAAGAATACGTCTCCATTCTCGTGAGAACCACGTGCAGTTGGGTGCTCCGGATTCAATGCATGTTTACGGAATGCTTCAACTGCATCCATTGGGCACATATCCTTAAGATCTTCGTAATCCCACTCTTCAATCTTCTGAATCTCGTGTGATGTACGGAATCCATCAAAGAAGTTAATGAATGGAACTTTTTCCTTCCAAAGCTGCCAAATGAGCAACCGGACTCAAGTCCATAACTTCCTGTGGGTTTGTCTCAGCAAGCATAGCGAAACCAGTCTGACGACAAGCATATACATCACTATGATCACCAAAAATATTCAAAGCATGTGTAGACACCGTACGTGCGGATACGTGGAATACGCTTGGCAACATCTCACCAGCTATCTTATACATATTAGGAATCATAAGTAAAAGGCCCTGTGAAGCTGTAAATGTTGTTGTCAAAGCTCCTGTTGCAAGAGAACCGTGTACAGTACCAGCGGCGCCGGCCTCAGATTCCATCTCAACAACTTTTACTTTGCTGCCAAAAATGTTCTTCTGTCCTGCTGCTGACCACTGATCAACGGAATCAGCCATCGGGCTCGAAGGTGTAATAGGATAGATACCAGCTACTTCTGTATAGGCATATGCCACGTGTGCTGCAGCGGTATTTCCATCCATGGATTGTTTTGCTCTAGCCATTTTTGTAATGTCCTCCTTAAATTTATTCATTCGTGTTTTTATTCTATCACTAAAAAAAAGAAAAGTAAAGGACGAAAAATGTCGAGTTTGTGTCAAGTGTTCGTTGGCACTTTTTTGTTTTCCGTAATTCCGTAGAAAAATTTTGTGTCTCGTGGGCGCTCTCGCTCATTGAGTGCGTAACGGTATGGGCACTGAAACTACCAGCGCCACATACCGACGTACTCAAACCCACAAGTCACAAAGTTTTTCTACGGAATTACTGGAATCCAAAGGAATTGGCAATGAACATTTGGCATAATCTTTTCCTTTACCAAAAACTAATAAGTAAGTTCTCTGAAAATTATGGGATTGTTTGTACAACTTTTGTGTCTTCATAATTTATCGAGAAAAACTTTGCGGCTCGTGGGTACAAATGCGTGGGTATCAAGCATGCGTATTTGGCATGCCGATACCCCTACGCATTTGTCTAGTGGAAACGCCCACGAGCCGCAAAGTTTTTTCTCGACAAATTACAGAAGCACAAAATGTCAAACATCTCTTGACATATTCATCCATCCGCTGTATTATTGTATTACGCACTTAATACAGTGGTACAATTATTAAGTTAATATATGGAAAGGAGGTTTTCTATGTCCTGGAATTTATCAAAGGAACGTCCCATATATATACAATTGGTAGAACAGATTAAGTTACAGATTCTGTCCGGTCACTACCGCCCCGGTGAGCGTTTTCCCTCGGTAAGAGAACTTGCCACTGAGGCTGCGGTAAATCCAAATACGATGCAGAAAGCACTCGCAGCTCTTGAACAGGAGGGGCTTTTGATTGGCAGCCGGACAAATGGGCGAACCGTAACAAGTGATGAATCACTGATTGGGTCCATGCGTGATGAATTAGCGGACGGCATTGTAGAAAACTGTTATCAGGCTCTTGCAACATTAGGATTTTCAAAAGAAGAATGCATTGCCTGCCTGCGCAAGCAAAGGAAGGAGGATTTATGATTTTATTAGAATCAAAACACATCTGCGAAAAATTTCGGTCCTAAACCGGCATTACGAGATGTAAATGTAACGATTGAATGCGGAAAAATAGTTGGTCTTTTAGGTCCAAACGGAAGCGGAAAAACCACTTTTTTGAAATTGATAAACCGTTTGCTCACACCAAGTTCCGGCGAACTTTTTATTGGAGGGAACGTCCCGGCGTTATTACTAAGCAGCACATTTCCTATCTGCCGGACCAGACAATTTTTCCTAAATGGATGAAAATATCAGACTTATTTTCCTATTATGATGATTTTTTTGCAGATTTTGACAAAAACAAAGCTGAGGAAATGTTAAAACGCCTAGACATCGTCGAAAATATGCGTTTAAAACACATGTCGAAAGGAACACAGGAAAAAGTCCAGTTGATTCTGACTATGAGCCGGAATGCAAATCTGTACTGTCTGGATGAACCTATCGGGGGTGTCGATCCGGCAACCAGAGATTACATATTACAGACGATTATTTCGAACTACAGTGAAAAATGCCTCTGTGCTTCTTTCCACACATCTGATTTCTGATGTTGAGAGCATTTTAGATGATGTCATTTTTCCTGCAGGACGGCCAGATTCGCCTGCAGTCATCCGTAGATGATATCCGCGAACAGCAGGGCAAGTCGGTCGATACATTATTCCGGGAGGTGTTCCGATGCTAAAAAAATTAATTAAACACGAATTTAAAGATACGATGCGTTTATTTATTCCAATGTTTGGATTCATCGTTGTTTTAACACCTATTTTCAGCTTGATGATGTCTTTGGGCTCACAACCGTATGATGAAAATACAGCCGATGCTCTTTTCTCTTGTATTTGGAAGCGGCATCATAGGTTACTGTCTGCTGCTGTTTGGCCTGCTCATTGTAACTCAGGTATTAATTGCCATACGCTTTTATAAGACCATGACTTCCCAGGAAGCATATTTAACATTTACCCTTCCCGCCAAAACAGGCCAGCTTTTTACTTGCCAAATGGCTGGTTTCCTTTGTGTGGTATATCCTCGCCTGTGGAATTGCATTGATTTCTATGCTTATCGTTGTGTTAATTGCTACACCAATTACGCTGTCAGAAATCATTCATGGCATTGGATTCGTTTTGCAGACAATTAACTTGAGCGATTTTAGTGCACTGGTTTTACTGGGGATTTTTATGTTAATCAGCCTCTCGTTCTCAATTTTAATGATGTATCTTTCCATCATGATTGGACAATTAGTACAAACGCACCGCATTGCATTAAGCATTGGTGCTTATCTTGGACTTTCTCAGGGATTACAGATTGTGATTTCGTTGTTGTCAATCCCATTTATCCTGATATTCCCTGATGTGATTGACTCCATCCATGTTGTCCTTTTGCTGTTCTGCCTCCTGTATGGAGCTTTGGGAGTCATCTTCTATTTACTGACTTACCTAATTACAGCAAAAAAATTAAATATTAAATAATACCGGTATATTTGCATAAAATGGCATAAATATTGAATATATTGGTGCATTGTTCTCTGAGCCGTTGACATTCTTTTTGGTATTGTACAATGAAGAAAAAAAATGGAGGTATCGCACTTATGAAGCGAAAAATTTACACCCTCTGTTGTTGACGGCTCTTTTTATGAGCACTCTGTCACAAACAGTTCGGGTACTACCGCTAATGCAGCAAAAAGCCAGCACTTAGCAAAACAAAAGTTTCGGTTTATACCGGAAAGAAAGCAAAGGTTTCAATCAAAAAAATTGCAAAGAAAACAAAAGTTACATGGAAATTAGGGAACAAAAAAGTTGCAAAAATTGTAAAGCAAAAGAAAACCGGAAAACCATATGCTGTTATTCAAGGAGTAAAAAAGGGAAAGACAACACTTCTTGCACGTTACAAACAGGGAAAAAAAATCCGTAAACTTACCTGCCGCATCACAGTTCTTGCTGCAAAAAAGCTACACCACAAAAAAATGCGGCTGTCCCATCCAGTACGGCTTCGCCTTCGCAGGCGCCTAATAGTTCTCCCGCTATAACACCGACTCCAGAGCCAACCGCCACTCCTACTCCGACATGGGTTACCACCTGGGGTACAGCAGAAGAAAAATGCGATGTTACATCCAATGCAATGCCTCAAATTACTTTAGAAGATTCCACGGTAAGGCAGATTATTAAAGTAACTACAACCGGAAGTAAAATCCGTTTTCGCTTAAGCAACCAATATGGCGGAAGGGATGTCACGATTAAATCAATGCACATAGCGAAGCAGGTGAAGGCATCGAATCCTGAAATCAACACCGATACAGATGCCACCGTAACATTCGAAGGAAAAGAAAATTTTATTATTCCAAAAGGAAAAGTTATTCAAACTGACGCTATTGATTTCCCGGTACAAGCACTGGAAAATGTAGCCATTTCCACTTTTTTGGTGAAACGCCGACCACAAACATTACCGGACACCGCGGTGCCCGTGCTACAACCTACCAGGTCTCCGGTAATCAAGTTTCAGCCAATACTTTTAGTAATTATAAGAAAACAACCAGCTGGTTCTTTTTAGCAGACGCATCTCTTCTCTCTGCAAATGGAAGTAAAGCGGTTGTCTGTTTTGGTGATTCCATTACCGATGGCTATGGCACCGATGCCACCTACTTGGGCAAAAAAACCAGATTCCTACACTCGCTGGGGAGATTACTTTGCCAAACGGTTAAAAGCAAATAAAGGAACCGAAAATGTATCTGTTATAAACGAGGGAATTGGTTCAAATTCCATCCTTGGCTCATACCCAACGGATGCAGGAAAAGACCGATTCAACCGTGATTTATTAGAACACGACGGTGTTGCTTACTGTATAATTTTATTTGGCGTCAATGATTTGGATAAGCTTCAAAATACGGACAAATACAATTTGCTTTTTGCCGGAATATCAAAAGATGATTGAAACTTGTCACAAAAAACAACATCAAAGTTTATGGTGCACCAATCCTTCCTTTTGGCACAAGCAGTTTTTATAGTGAAAATTCAGAAAAAGTAAGACAACTGATTAATCAGTGGATGCGTTCATCCGAGTCTGGCGTAGATGGCATCATTGATTTTGAAAATGCTGTTGCCGATCCGGCAAATCCGCAAAATTTATTAGCCAAATATACAAACAAAGACGATGGCATCCATCCTTATAACGGCTATCAGGTGATGGCAAATGCCATTGACTTAAATCTTTTCCAATAAATACAATTGATAAGTAATATAGAAAAGGCGTTCGAGATCACCTATGATTCCAACGCCTTTTTTATTCTATTCGTCTGTCGCACCAAATTCACTTAACTGTAACCCTTCATTTCGGTCAAGCGCCGTCTGAACACTCCACGGATGGGTAAACAAAGAAGTGGTCTGTCATGCAGATCTTTTACCTTCTTTGTATCGGACGTAACCGAAAGTGCCGCTACATCGATATCCTTATTTTCAATCCAGCGTACATGCTCATACGGAAGCTGCTCCATACGGATTTCTACATTATACTCATTTTCCAAACGGTACTGAAGCACCTCAAACTGCAGGACGCCTACAACACCCACAATAATCTCTTCCATGCCGGTATTAAATTCCTGAAAATCTGAATCGCACCTTCCTGTGCAATCTGTGAAATTCCTTTCATAAACTGTTTACGCTTCATCGTATCCACCTGACGGACTCTTGCAAAATGCTCCGGTGCAAATGTTGGGATTCCTTCAAAGCGAACCGGCGTTTTTCCTTTATACAATGTATCTCCAATCGAGAAAATACCCGGGTCAAAAACGCCGATAATATCACCGGCATATGCCTCCTCGACATGTTTTCTCTCTTGTGCCATCATCTGCTGTGGCTGTGCAAGACGAATCTTTTGCCACCCTGCACATGCATAACTTCCATGCCTGCCTCAAACTTACCGGAGCAGATACGCATAAAAGCAATTCGGTCACGATGTAAATTTTATTCATATTTGCCTGAATCTTAAATATAAATGCCGAAAATTCATCCGAGAATGGGTCTACCACCTCGCCACCGGATGTACGAGGCAGCGGAGATGTTGTCATATCTAGGAAATGCTGCAAAAAGGTTTCTACACCAAAGTTTGTCAGTGCCGAGCCAAAAAATACCGGTGAAAGCTGTCCGGCACGAACCTTTTCCAAATCAAAGGCATCGCTTGCTCCATCCAGCAATTCGATTTCGTCAACTAAAATATCGTGATATTCTTTCGTAATCAAATCATCCAAACCGGCATCCCCAAGGCTTGCCTCTACCATCTCTACTTTATGTCCATTGTCCCCCGCAATAAATCGGGAAATGGTCTTTGTGTTACGGTCATACACACCTTTAAAGTTCTTTCCGGAACCAATCGGCCAGTTCACCGGACAAGTGCGGATACCAAGCACATTCTCAATCTGGGCAATCAATTCAACCGGATCCATCGCCTCACGGTCCATCTTGTTAATAAACGTAAAAATTGGAATCCCGCGCATGACACAAACCTTAAATAACTTAATCGTCTGTGCCTCAACACCTTTAGAGCCGTCAATTACCATCACGGCTGAATCTGCTGCCATCAACGTACGGTAAGTATCCTCCGAGAAATCCTGATGTCCCGGTGTATCCAGAATATTGATGCAAAAACCATCATAATTAAACTGCAGAACCGAACTTGTTACCGAAATACCTCTTTCCTTTTCGATTTCCATCCAGTCAGAAACCGCATGTTTCGCCGCTTTTCTTCCTTTTACCGAACCAGCTAGATTAATTGCTCCTCCATATAAAAGAAATTTCTCCGTCAATGTCGTCTTTCCGGCATCCGGGTGGGAAATAATCGCAAAAGTACGTCTTTTCTCGATTTCCTGTCTCTGTGAATCACTCATAAAATCCTCCATTCTGTCATGGATATGCTATCCATCCGCTGATTTTCAATCGATATACAACAAATGAGCTCTGACACATATGTATCAGAGCTCTTCAAGCTGGGCTACAAGGATTCTGAACCTTTGAAATGCTGGAGTCAGAGTCCAGTGCCTTACCATTTGGCGATAGCCCAATCACAACCACAAGCGATATTATACATGAATCCTTTTCGGAATGCAAGCATTATTTTTAAATTTTTCAAAAAAATTTTATTTACCCAATTTATGGTTTTTTCACCATATAAACGCACTGCTGTACTCTTCTCTACCGTGTAGGTCTGAACCTGACAATTCGTAGGAAATTTCATACCTAACGACTTTGCACGCGCAAACAAATCATCATATGAAATTGTCACGTCTGCTTCCTGCTTTTTCAGTGCTAAATTTTCTTTTTCTAATACATCAATCTGAGACGCCAGTTTATACACTTGTTTATTCAAAAGCACTTCCTGATTTTCCATACGAACAATTTGGAAACAACTTAGAATCAAAACAAGGGATGCTGCACTTGCAATAATCCACCGTTTAATAAACTTTCTTTTCTTCTTCTGTTTTTCCACGTCAACAATTTTTACTTTTTTCCCCGTATTCACAATTTGTATGGCGGTATTTCCCACCACGTAATCCATCGTAACTTTCACAATATCCTCCGTTTTTCTGAACAATTAACCCAAAGTATCCCATTATTTCTTTTGTTTTGGCTCCTCCGTAGCCTCCACAATCAACATCGTAATTGCACCGGAACGGCTGGTATAATGCTCATCTGCGTACTGGTCAATTCTCTGAATCACTTTATCTTCTAACGTAATATTGACCCGTTTTTTCATCTATCAGCCCTCCAATCCTCATTCTATGTGTAATTTATACACATAATATATTTACATTATACACACTTTTGATGTAGAGTTCAACTATTTTCTGTGGAATTTTCAAAAAAGGAAGTTCAATCGAATCGAGACGGGATAACGCTTTGCGTTATAGCCTCTCTCGAATTGAACTTCCTTTTTTTACTTATATAATTAGCCGAGGCTCGAAGAAAAAAAGAGTGGCTCTTTTTAGAGTCACTCTTTTTTAATATGAAAGCGCGAGACGGGACTCGAACCCGCGGCCCCAACCTTGGCAAGGTTGTGCTCTACCAACTGAGCCACTCGCGCACTTCTTAAACACAAGTGCTATTATACTGAATAACTGCCTGCATGTCAAGAAGTTTTTTTCATTCCTTATCGTTATTTTTCTCAGTATCAAAATACCAATAAATACCATACCGCTCATCATTTAGTGTATTAAACGGAACAAACTGTAGTCCATTTTCAAATGTCGTATCAGCATCCGTTCCTTTCAGATGAAACGACAAGGTTTCGCTTTCCGTATCACGTACTAGATAACGTTCTATATGACTGACAAACTCATTCACAGAGGTCTCTTTTTGAATCGTCAGCGTTTCATTGTCAAGCAGTTCTGTCGTTTTTGGTTCACCATACGCAATTGTGTCTTTCCGGCACTCATTTCCTACTACCTTATAAAGAGGTGCGGTAAGGTCAATTCCCGCCCATGTCGCCTCTCCCATCTTTTCTTTTCCAAGTTTTGCAGCCAGAACCGTCGGTCCGTACCGAAAAGCAAACACGGCATCCTGATCCAAAGTCCAACAGACTCCACTGACATCGGATATTTTGCCATTATCACATCACCATCCTCCCAGTTACGCTCCAATAAACATACTCGCTATTACCGGCTGCTGTCATTTCTCCGCGCCATTTACATAAATCGTGGCTTCCCCATGCATCCAATCCGGGATCCGAAGCGCAATCGCCACATCCGATATTTCTTTGTCATGCAATGCATTTAACACAAAAAGAAATCTCCTCTGATTTTGTCACATCCGACTTCTGTGTAAGCACAAGATTCTTTTTCCTCCCAAGTCACTTTTGAAGCGACATATTGATTTACAAGCAGCGTATCATTGGCACGAAAATAAATACTGTCGCCCAGTTTCGTGAAATTCTCCATGCCACTTCCGGTACAGCACCAGAACATATTCTTCTCAGGCTCCTCCTCACCAAACGTTTTTGTAATACCCGGTTGCCATCGGCGTAAAATAAGATGCTGCTCCACTCTCCGTTTTTACCGCTCCCATAATCGCATTCCGCAAAGTTGTATCATAATAATCGGCATACTCCTTTTTTCCTTGTTGCCTTAAATAGCTCTTTTGCAAGTTTTAACATATTGTGCGCACAACAGCTCTCACAATTTGTCTGCGTACGAATCTCATCCAGATGATAATCTTTCCGAAAATGCTCCATCACACTGATGCCGCCGGTAACAAAAGAATGTCGTTTGACAACCATTTCAAAAAACTTCTCAGCATCCACAAGATATGCTTCATCTTCCTGTTTTGCCTCCCCCAGCTGTTTTAACACATTATATCGCTTAATCGCACCGATAAACTTAGGAATCTGGGTATTCGCGTGCTTTCCATCCAGACAGTTTTTCACCTTTCGCAGCCATCAAAAAGTGCTTTCTCATCAAATTTCTGCGCCGCCTCCAAATGGTGCTTATTATGACTGTAGGAATACAGTTCATACAAACAATCATTCATGCCGCCATATTCCGTCTCCAATACCTTTTGATTCGTTTTTAAATCCCATTTACTCACACGCTCATAAATCCAGTCACCCAATTTTTCCGCAACCAAAAGAGCTGTTTCATTTCCCGTATATTTATAAGTATCTACAAGGCCGGCAAGAACCTTATGCATATTATACCATGGAACCCATGTCTCGCCCTCTTTTTTCTTTCCCTCCAAAATATCAAACTGCTTCTCAACATCTTCTTTATCTTCCACTTTTGCCCCAAAAGGAACCCGGTGCCAAGTTTCTTCTGACATTCTTCCAAACCGGCAATTAACGTCTGAGATTTTTCTTTCAGTTCTTTATCACCAGTCACCTTCACCGCCTGTGCAAGAGCCGTAAGATACTACTGACACAATGACCGCCAAACAACTATCTTCCCATCCGCCATACGGTCTGA
>VOFG01003966.1_pt1 | contig 48476 bp, 61 predicted proteins | sample 5384171 | NCBI WGS metagenome assembly VOFG01 (sample SAMN12384726, study PRJNA508395) | human gut metagenome | isolation source: healthy gut F | host: Homo sapiens
CGCAGGCTTTGCGATATCAAAGCCCGCCAGCTGCACCCGGCTGCCCTTTTCGGCAAAGGCCTGTGCGATGCACCGGTCGTACCAGCCCTCGCCGCAGCCCGCATCCAGCAGGTGCAGCGGCGCATCCGGCGCGGCAGGCAGGCCGTATTCCAGACACAGCTCTCCCAGCGCCCTGCCGAAGATGCCGTAGTATCCGGCATTCAGAAACGCGCGGCGGGCCGCCACCATCTCTTTGCTGTCGCCGGGGGCCTTGGTGCGCATGCTCTGCACCGGCAGCAGGTGCCAGTAGCCCTCCTTTGCACGGTCGAAGCAGTGGCCCTTTGTACATTTCAGGGTGCTGTCGCCGGTCAGTTTTTCCCCGCACAGCGGGCACTGCCATGGGGCAAACGGTTCATTTTTGCTCATACTTCGTCGCTGTGGTCCTCAATGGGGGCAGTTGCGCCGCCGTGGGCATTCATATATTCCTCAAAGTTGGTGAACTTCTGCTGCGGCGGCCGGCGGCTGATGAGCACCAGACCCGGGTCTTCGTCCCGTACAGCGGCACGGCTGCGGCGGCCGGACTCCGTTTTGGGTGCGCGGGCCGCTGCGGGCTGGGCGCTGCGGGGGCGTTCTGACGGCTGCGGGGGCCGTTGTTTGCGCTGCGGCCCTGCTCCGCGTTCTGGTTCTGGGCGGCAGGCTGACCGTTCTGGCGTGCCGGGCGTTCATTGCGGCGGCCGCGCGGGCCCTGACTGCCGCCGGACTGCTGTGCAGGCTGCGCGGCGGTGCGGATGGCCGGGGCGGCAGGTGCAGCCGGGGCCTTCTTGGCCGGGCGCAGCGGCGTGGCCTCCGGCGCACTGACAAAGTGCGGGTCAAACTTGGGCTGTGCATTGCTGCCGCGGGCAGGAGCATTCTGTTCCCGGCGCGGGCGGCTGCCAGTATTGGAACGGCGGTCGCTGCTGCGTCCGCCGGAAGTGCGCTTGGTATCATCCATGAGTGGTTCCTCTTTTTCGGTTTTTGCGGGCTTTGCCTGCACTTTGGGTGCGGGTGCGGCCTTTTTTTTCAGGCTTTGCTTCGCTCTTTGCAGGCTTTGCCTGTTTTGCGGCCTGCTTTTCTGCCGGTTCGGCGGCAGCGGCCTTGGGCTTTTTGCCGCGCACGGGCGGCTCCGGGCGCACCGGCGCGGGCACGCCGTCCCATGGGTGGCCGCTCACCACAGGGATCTTGCGGCGGTTCAGCTTTTCGATGCCCGCCAGATACTCCTGCTCCTCGGGTGCGCAGAAGCTGACCGCCGTACCGTCGGCACCGGCACGGGCTGTGCGGCCGATGCGGTGCACATAGGTCTCCGGCACCTCGGGCAGGTCGTAGTTGAACACATGGGACAGCTCGCTGATGTCGATGCCGCGGGCGGCGATATCGGTGGCTACCAGCACCTTGGTCTTACCGGCCTTGAAGTTTTCCAGTGCGGTGACGCGGGCGGTCTGGCTCTTGTTGCCATGGATGGCCGCAGCCGGGATGCCCTGCTTTGTGAGGTCTTTTGCGATCTTATCCGCGCCGTGCTTGGTGCGGCTGAACACCAGCGCATTCACCACCGGGGGCTGCAGGTTCTTGATGAGCCAGGGCAGCAGGAATTTCTTGTTGCCCTTTTCCACATGATACAGGCTCTGCTGGATGCGGTCCACGGTGCTGGACACCGGGTCCACCTTCACAAAGGCGGGCTTGCGCAGGATGCCGGCCGCCAGCTGCTCGATCTCGGTGGGCATGGTGGCGCTGAACATCAGGTTCTGGCGCTCCCCCGGCAGCTTTGCGATCACCTTTTTCACGTCGTGCACAAAGCCCATATCCAGCATCCGGTCGGCTTCGTCCAGCACAAAGATCTCAAGGTCCGACAGGTCGATGAAGCCCTGCCCGATCAGGTCGTTGAGCCGTCCCGGGCAGGCAATGAGGATGTCTACCCTTTTTTGAGCGCTTCCACCTGCGGTGCCTGCCCCACGCCGCCAAAATGACGGTGCTGCGCAGCTTGAGATACTTGCCGTAGGCGTCAAAGCTCTCGCCGATCTGCAGGGCAAGCTCACGGGTGGGGGTCAGGATCAGGGCGCGGATGGCCCCCTTTCTGCGGGGCGCATTGGCCGTGAGCCGGTCCAGCATGGGCAGCGCAAAAGCAGCCGTCTTGCCGGTACCGGTCTGGGCACAGCCCATCAGATCCCGGCCGGACAGCACCGGCGGGATCGCCGCCGCCTGAATGGGCGACGGGGTCTCATAGCCTGCTTCCTGCACAGCGCGCAGGAGCGGGGCGGACAGATTCAATTCTTTAAAAGTCATGGTTCTCCTAATTATTTCTCATGTGATTCGTTCGGCACACAAACCCTCTCCGGCTCGCGTTCGCTCGCCAGCTCCCCCGAAGGGGGAGCTTTTACAAGAAGGATCCCTTTTGTGCACATCCCGAAGAGCTCCCCCCTTTGAAGGAGCTGGCAAAACCGTCAGGTTTTAACTGAGAGGCTTATTCCGTAATTTTCCGGCACTCCACGTAGTACCGCTTTTCCTCGGCGTGGCCCATGCTGAAGGTCTTGCGGGGCAGAACGCCGCCCATCACAACGCCCTTGAACAGGTCACTCTTGGCAAACGGCGGCATCAGAAAGGCCACAGCACCCTTTTTGCACAGGGCGCGGACGGCAGGCTCGTCGTGGACGTAATCCACCCGTGCCTCCGTGTGGCGTTCCATATAGTCCGCAATAAAATCGTCGATGGTGCCCACGGTCAGCGGCTCGGTGGGGTTCTCGAAGCTGAGCACGTTGGACATGTGCGGCCCTGCCAGCGTGAAGGGCTGCTGCTTGCTGCCGCCGAAGCAGCAGCCGGCCATATTGGAGTCGCTCCACGTGATCAGGCTCAGCAGCACCGTGGCGCAGTCCACATGGAACAGTACCCGGTGGATGGGCTCGATCTCGATGGCGGGCGAGTGCACATTGCACACCTCGGCCAGACACCAGCGGGCGGGATGCACCGCGGCCTGCTCCGGAGTCAGGGTCTTTTTCAGCTCCTCCCAGCAGGCTTTGGCGGTGGCCAGAGAATGATTGCCGTCTCCCACGGCCAGCGTCAGCGGGTCGCAGCGGGTGGCATCCGGATACTTTTTGTCAAACTCTTCCTGACTGCCCAGCACGGCCAGTGCATCCTCGATCTGCGCGATGAGGGCAGGGTCTTCCACGGCCCAGCCCGCAATGTGGCCGCCGTTCAGCATCAATTCGCCCTCGTATACCTTGGGCAGCTCCTGTTTGTGCGCCGCCACCGGCTCGATGAGGGTGCAGCCCGGGTCATCGGCCAGCGTCATGATGTGAGGCGTTTCCAGACTGGCGCCGGTGCGCACCTTCTTGCGGGGCGGGATGCGGCTTTCCACGGTGCTCTCGCTGGGGCGCACCGTGCATTTCGCCCCGGCGGTAGCTGTAGGCTTCCAGATCCACCATGCCCACAAGGCCCTGCCGCACCTTGCCGCTCTGCTCGGTGCGCTCTACGTAGATAAAGCCGTCCACCGCGCGGGTAAGTACGTTCTGTGCCTAATCGTCCATGGCGGCGTGGATCTTTTCAATGCGGGCATCCGCATCGCCGTCCTCCAGATAGACCTCCGGCAGGATCAGGTTCAGGGTGCTGGGACTGCCCGCTGCTGCGGCCTCGGCCTTCTGCCAGTAATCCCGGTCACTGGTGAACTGGTCGCAGGCGATGCAGCCCCACTTTTCCAGCGGGATCTGTGCCGAAGGCAGAAGGATATGGGCCGGTGCAAAGCAGGATTTGGTATTCATAGCAGATTCCTCCCTCTTATAAAACCAGAGACGTTACTGGAAAATGTCGGCGCTGTGCAGCACCAGATGCTGCACGCCCTGTCCGGCGGCAGACTGCTCCAGTGCGGTGCGGCTGTCGGCGTCCACCGCCTTGTCTGCCGTCACCAGCAGGTTGTCCATGCCCAGCGTCACAGCGGGCACATCCAGCGACACGCTGTTGGTATTGCACTGATCCAGCGTGTAGCTGAACCACAGGGTCATGCTGCCCGCAAAGCGGCTCTGCAGGGCGGCGATATCCGCCTTGAGCTGATCCGCGCGGGAAACGCCGCTGGTCTCGCCGTAATCCTGTTTGCGGCTGAGCTTCGGGAACTGGACATTGGTCAGGACTACCTGCTCAAAGCCCATGCCCTGCACCTCGGCTACCAGATCGCCTACATATTCCACTGCCGCAGCGGGTAGGGGTTCAGCCATGCATTGCCGTCCTTCTGGGCGTCCAGCCACAGGCCGTCGCCGTAGTGGATCGCCATGCTGCGGTCGGTGCGGGAGGAGATGGGGTCCTTGAAGGCTGCAAGCTGGGCCACAGGGATCACGCCCTCTTCCCGGAAGATGGCCGCGATGCGGGCCGGGTCCACGGTGGTACCGGCAATGCTCTGGGCGGCAGCCGGCACCTGCGAAGCGTAGCAGATGCTGCCGTCCGGTGTTTTCAGGGTCACAAGGCCGTAGTCTGCCCCCTGTGCCTTGAGCTGCTGTGCCGCCGCACGGATGGATGCGTCATCGGCAAGGGCGCTCACGTCCACCGCAGCCCAGCTGCCGCCGGTGACGGCCCTGCCGTCCAGTCCCTTGGGCTGTTCCGGCTCCGGCTGGGACGAGGCCGCTTCCTCTGCCGCCGCAGATGCAGCTGCTTCGGAGGAAGCCGCTGCGCGGGATGCAGATTCCGCTTCCAGATCCCGGTTCTTCACCACGGTGTACCAGGTGTGCGTGGCCCAGTCCAGCACATGGGGTGCTGCCAGCCATGCCGCGCCCAGCACCACCAGCACCAGCACCAGGATGCCGACGCCGCGCTTGATGCGGGCGCCCCGGCTGTAGAAGCTGCGGTGGTAGCGCTTGACCTTCTGCCGTTTATACTTTGCCATTGTCGATCCTCCTCCCTGCAAAAATCACAGGATCACAGAATGTCCGGTAAAACCATAGATCGCCAGTGCCAGCACACCGATGTATACCAGTGTGATGGGCAGGCCGGGGAAACTTCCGGGATGGCCTTGCTGCGCAGGCGGTGGCGGGCTTCCGTTACCAGCAGCACCGCCAGCACATAGCCAAGGCCGCTGCCCAGACCAAACCCGAGGGACTGGCCCAGCGTAAAGCTCTGGGTGCGCTCCACCAGCACGGTGCCCAGCACACAGCTGTTCAGGCCTGCCAGCGGCACGATGCGCAGCAGTGCACTGCGGTGCGGCAGGCCCTTTGCCAGCCACAGCACCGCGTGTTCCAGCAGGCACACCACGGCGATGCTGGCAATATAGACCAGCGGGCGCAGCTGGACACGGTTCGCCAGCGGCGCGATCCGGCTGCCGGCATACCATGCAAAGGGCGTTACCAAAATCTGGGTGATGCACAGCTGCATACCGAACAGCCAGCTGCTGGTGCGGTCATCGCCCACCAGCTGCACCAGACGGGACACGCCCAGCGCACGGGTAAAGACGGCGTTCTGTGCGAACACCGCCAGCAGTGCATAGTTGAAGAACACTGCACTGGTCGTAACAACATCTTTCATCCTTCGCGGTCCGCCTCCTTCTGGGAATGCACATCCACAAGGTTGCCCGCCTCTTTGGTGAGATATGCCCTGCGCTTTGCGGCCAGCGCACGCCATACCGCGCAAAGCACGCCCAGCACGATAAAGCCGCCTGCCGGCATCCCGGCCATGGGCAGCACCGGGCGGCTGACTGCCACGCCGAACACGGTGCCTGCGGCCAGCCATTCACGGATGCAGCCCAGCAGCACCAGCAGCAAAGCATAGCCCACGGTGATGCGCAGGCCCTTGAAACGGCCTTGCGCACCGTCTCCTGCACGCGGCCGAAACGGTAGGTCAGCAGCGGCTCCACCGTGAGCATGGGCAGATAGATGCCAAGGCTCAGCAGGCCGGTGCCGAACAGCATGTTCAGGATGGGGTACACCGCCAGATACACCACAGCGGTGCTGAAGCCGTACACCAGTGCACGGGGCAGCAGCTTTTTCTGCAGCGTTTCCGGGGCAGGGTCCTCGTCGTACAGGGGCACAAGGCGGCTCAGCAGGCAGGCCAGCACACGGGAGGGCACCAGCAGCAGCGCCACCGCCGCCGCCAGCATCACCGCATTCTGGCCGCTGGTGGCAAGCACCACCAGCGGGGCCAGACCCATGCCCTGCATGACCACCGGGTTATTCAGGAACACCCGGTCATGGTGGGCAAATTTGCCGGGGTCTTTTACGATCAGTTCAGCCGTTGCGCGTCTCATTGTGCCGCCCCCTTTCCGGCATCTGCCTGCAGATGGGTCAGGTGATACAGCTTTGCCTCGGTGCGGTCGATCCATGCCGACACACTGTTGACCACCAGCAGCGCAAAGCATACGCCGGTCTCATACACGCCGTAGTAGCGGAAGCCCATGCTCACAACGCCCACCAGCACACCGTACAGGATGCGGCCCATGCGGTGGTGCACGCAGGTATAGGGTTCGTTGAGCAGGAACACTGCGCTGAACAGGATCGCGCCGGTGAGCAGCTCATCCCGCACGCACCGCAGGCGGGGCAGGACATTTGCCAGCACGGCACTGTCGGCCAGACCCGCCTGCCGCGGGAAGAAGGAAGGCGATGAGGGCGCAGGTGGCCAGAAAGCTCACCGATGCCGCCATATGGGCATCCTTCTGGCTCCACAGGAACAGCCCGCAGGCCAGGATCACCAGCGCCGCGCCGGTGCCCATGGGGGCGGCATACTCGCCCAGACTCAGCACCAGCGAACGGATGTTCAGCATACCGCCGCTGCGCAGGGTGTCCTCAATGGTGCTGGACACCGGCACCATGGAAGCGTCCCACAGGGGATGCTGGTGTAGGGCTGCGGGTAGCGGAACACCTGTTCTGGCCAGGACACCGCCGCCACGGCATAGCCCACGGCGGCCGGGTTGAAGGGGTAGCTGCCGTAGCCGCCAAAGATCTCCTTGCCGATGAGCACACCGGCAAGCACTGCGATGATCAGAACATAGATATCCACTGTTACCGGCATCAGCAGGGCGATGACGAGCGCAAAGCTCTCGTTGGAAAAGTCACCGGCCTGATACACGCGGCGGCGCAGCAGCGAAACGAGACGGTCGCACAGATTTCCGGTGAGCACCGCGATGCCGCACAGCAGCAGTGGGCGCACACCGTACAGAAAGCAGGCCATCCACAGCACCGGCACCGCCATAAAGCAGATATGCTTATAGTAGCGGCCGGTCTTCTGGAGCTGCGCTTCCTGTTCCCGGATCAAAGATTCATCCATAAATGGTTTTCCTTTCAAAGGGTCAAAGGCTGGCAGGCTGCTGCACGGCTGCAGCAGGGTCTGCTGCACCGAACACTGCACTGCCCGCCACCAGAATATCGGCACCCGCTTCCACGCACTGGGGCGCGGTGGTGCTGTCCACGCCGCCGTCCACTTCCAGCAGGTAGTGTGCGCCGCGTGCCGCGCGCTCTGCCTTGAGCCAGCGCAGCTTGTCCAGCGCCGAGGGCATGAACTTCTGCCCGCCGAAGCCGGGCTCCACGCTCATCACCAGCACAAGATCCAGCTGGTCAAGATAGGGTGCCAGCGCCTGCGGGTCGGTGCCGGGCTTGATGGTCAGCCCCACCTTGCAGCCCAGCGCCCGGACGGCATCGATGGTGGCCTGGATATCGTCCTCGCACTCAAGGTGGAAGTTGTACAGGGTGGCACCGGCTTTGATGAAGGCTTCCGCATACTGCAGCGGATGGCTGATCATCAGGTGCACATCATAAAAAGGCATCCGGCAGGTTTTTTTGTGCAGGCTCTTGAGCACCGGCACGCCAAAGCTGATGTTGGGCACAAAGTGGCCGTCCATCACGTCGTAATGCAGCATCTGTGCACCAGCGTCCAGCACCATGCGGCAGTCTGCACCCAGTTTGCCAAAATCAGCAGAAAGAATCGAAGGACTTACGATCGCCATATTCTATCTTTACGCTCCGTTATTTTATAAGTTTATTATTCCCATTTGTCCCATTATGCTGGCGGTTTCAAACCGCAAAAACAGCATGGGCATGGTTATCTTTTAGTTTACATGAAAACGAGCAAAAAATCAAACCCGCCAACGGCTTTTTCACCGAAATGACGTATTTGGAAAGATCTGTCCATTTGCGGAAGTAAACTCCCTCAGTCAAAGCCTGACGGCTTTGGCCATAGTCAGCGGAAATTTGATTTTCATTTCGGAGAGGGAGCCTCTGCTGGCACGCCCGGAAGATTTGCACTTTAACGGAAGCATTTTACCGCCATGCTGCAAGGGCCCCATCCCAGAGGGGGCTGGCATTGAGCGCAGCGAGATGACTGGGGAGTTTCATCGGCGGCAAAGTTTAGCCCGAACGCGGCGGCTATTTTTAATCGTTAGCACAACAAACAGCCAGACCGCCCCGCTCCGGGACAGTCTGGCTGGAAGTTCATTCTACGGGCTTCATGCTGGCAGGGTCTTCCACGGTGGGTTCACCGCCGGCTTCGTCCGGCAGGCGCTTCATGCCGCCGGGGTTCGGTGCCACGGTGGGCAGGGTGAACACGAACCGGCACCACTCGCCCTGCTGGCTCTCCACCCGGATCTGTCCGCCGGACAGGTTCACCAGCACCTTGCAGATGTTCAGGCCCAGGCCCGCGCCGCGGGCGTGCAGGCCGCGGGAGCGGTCCTCCTTGTAGAACCGCTGGAACACGTAGGGCAGCGCCTCCGGGCTGATGCCCTGACCGGAGTTCCAGATGGAGATCTCGGCTTCCGGGCCCAGCTTTTCCACCCCTGAAGCGGATGGTGCCGCCCGCAGGCGTAAACTTGATGGCGTTGTCCAGCAGGTTGTACACCACTTGATGGATCAGGTCCGGGTCGGCGTACACCAGCGCCTTTTCGTCCATGGTCAGGCCCTCGATCTCGATCATGCCGTCGTTGATGCGCTGCTCGGCCGAGAGCGCCACGCCGGTGATCGTCTCCCAGATGTTGAACATGCGGGCATTCACCTGATATTCGCCGCTTTCCAGCTTGGAAAGATCCAGCATGTTCTGGATGAGCCGTGCCAGACGGCCCGTTTCCTCGCTGACCAGCTGCAGGTAGTGGTTCTGCATATCCGGCGGGATGGTGCCGTCCAGAATGCCGTCCACAAAGCCCTTGATGGTGGTCATGGGGGTGCGCAGCTCGTGGGCGATGTTGCCCATGAACTGGCCCCGGGAGTTGTCGTTCATCTGGATGTTGTCTGCCATGCGGTTGAAGGTGCGGGCAAGGTCTGCCACCTCGCCTTCGCCCTCCACCCCCTCCACGCGGACGGAAAAATCACCGCCGCCAAAGCGCTGGGCGGCATCCGTCACCTTCTGCAGCGGGTCGGTGAGCTGGCGCATCAGGATCTTGGTCAGGATGCTGGCACACAGCAGCATCACACAGGCCGACAGCAGGAAGTTGGACCAGAACTGCTGCTTGAACTGGGTCAGCTGCTCGCCGGAAGAGCACAGGAACAGGTAGCCGCTGGGCTGGCCGTGCTCATTGCGCATTTCGCTGACCGTGATGTAGCTTTTCCCGTCCAGCATACCGTCCAGCGTGCCGAACACATGGTAGTAGTCCGCATCGGCAGTGTCGATCTTCTCCATCATTTCTTCCGGCACGGTCAGGCTCTCCAGCTTGTCCGGGCTGGAGGCGATCATCACCCGGCCGTCGTTGTCGGTAAAGAACAGATAGGCCTCTGCGCTCTCGCCGATGATCTCCAGCTTGGTGCTTAGTGCGTCCAGCTCGTCGCCTTCCGGCAGCTCTGCCTGCTGGACCAGATACTGGGCCGTGCGCTGGGTGACACCCACCACCTGATCCAGTGTTTCGTAGCGGTCCTTGGCGAAGTAGTTCTTGAACAGCACCCACTCCGAAGCGCCCATCAGCACGATGCCCAGCACCATCAGGGTGGACACCAGCGAGAAGAACGCCACCGAGATACTTTTGCGCATTACTGACGCACCTCGAATTTATAGCCCACGCCCCACACGGTTTTCAGCTCCCATTTGTCGGAAGCACCGGCCAGCTTCTCGCGCAGGCGCTTGACATGCACATCAATGGTGCGGCTGTCGCCGTAATACTCAAAGCCCCCACTTCGTCCAGCAGCTGGTCGCGGGTGTAGACGCGGTTCGGATGGGAGGCCAGACAGGTCAGCAGTTCCAGCTCCTTGGGGGGAGCCTCCACCACCTTGCCCTTGACCCGCAGCTCATAGCTGTTCATGTCCAGACGCAGGTTGTCGAATTCGATCACGCCCTCGGTGCTCTCGGCAGCAGCCGTGGTGGTCTGGCAGCGGCGCAGCACCGCCTTGATGCGGGCCACCACTTCCTTGGCATCAAAGGGCTTTACCATGTAATCGTCTGCACCCAGCTCCAAGCCCAGCACCTTATCAAAGGTCTCGCCCTTGGCCGTGAGCATCATCACCGGGGTGTTGCCCGCCTTGCGGATGCGGCGGCAGACCTCCAGACCATCCATCTTGGGCATCATCACATCCAGCAGCACCATATCGGGCTTGACCTGATTGAACTTTTCCAGACCTTCTTCGCCATCGTTTGCCACCGTGACCTGATAGCCCTCCTTGGTCAGGTACAGCCGCAGCAGCTCGCAGATATTGGTATCGTCGTCCACAACGAGGATCTTTTCGTTGGCCATAATGATTTCCTCCCATTTTATCGGATGCCCGCCGGGGCGGGCAGAGCAGCAAAGTATTCCACTTCTTATTATACGGAAGAGTTATGACAAAATAAAGAAGGATTTGTATGATTTTTTCACGATTCCGGCCCGGCCTTACTCGATCATCAGCCGGATGATCTCCTCATTGGTCTCCTTCATGCCGTCCTTGCCCAGACGGCCCGATGCCCTTGATGGTGGTCTCGATGTCCTTCATCACGATGCCGTCGCCGCCCTTGAACTCCTGATGGCACTTGTACATGTTGTAGCCCAGCAGCGCCGCGTCCACCGAGGATGCGATCTTTGCCGCGCAGGAGGCCTTTGCGCCGTCGCACACGATGCCGGACACGATGGCCAGCGCATTGACCACCGTGTGGATGGCGGCCTGATAGCCGTCGCCGCACAGATATACGATACCCGCGCCTGCGCCCGCACCGGCGCTGACTGCGCCGCAGTAGGCGGACAGGGTGCCGATGCCGGTCTTTTCGTGGATGGCCACCAGATTGGAAATGATAAGGGCACGGTAAAGCTTTTCCTTGCCGCTGTGCAGCTCCTTGGCATATTCAATAAGCGGCACCGAGCAGGTGATTCCCTGATTGCCGCTGCCGGAGTTGATGATGACCGGCAGCTCGCAGCCGTTCATGCGGGCGTCCGAACCGGCGGCCGCCTTGGCCTTGGCCCGGATAGACACATCATTGCCGTAAGTAGAAAGCAGCACCTGGCCGATGTTCGCGCCATAGTCGCCCAGAAGGCCCTCCTCTGCAATGGCGTTGTTATAGCGGATCTGGCGTTCCAGCAGGTCCGCCACATCCTGCAGGTCGGCCGTCTCGGCAAAGTCCCAGATGGCCTTCATGTTCAGCAGGCTGCGGTCGGCCCGGCTGTCCCGCCGGGCCTCCTCGTTCAGCAGCGGCTTTTCGTAGAGCACCCGGCCATTCTTTTCGATCAGGCAGATGTTGGTGTGAAAATCCGCAATGCGCACCTTTGCGTAGGAATCCCCGCTGCGCTCGGTAACGATGATATCGAACACATGCCCCTGCTCGATGTGCTGGATGGAAATGGGCACCGTCTGCAGATAGTCCCGGATGGCAGCCTTCTTGTCCTCGCTGACCTCGGAGATGACTTCCAGCTCTCTGTCTGCCGAACCGGCAATGATGCCCGCTGCCACAGCGGCTTCCATGCCTTTCAGGTGGCCGGTGTTGGGCACGATGACGCTCTTCACGTTTTTGATGATGCTGCCGCTCACCTGCAGCTGCACGCTCTCGGGCAGTGCGCCCAGCACCTCGCGTGCCCGGGCCGCAGCATAAGCCAGTGCAATGGGCTCGGTGCAGCCCATGGCCGGGATCAGTTCTTCCTTTAATATTTCCACATACGCCTGATAGCGCGGATCACTGCGTTCCATGACGGTTCCCTGCCTTTCCTGTCGATTCGATATTTACCAACAGGAATAGTATACTATAGAACCCGCGCAATGTAAAACAAATTCTTCCCCCGCCCGCAGGGCCGGCTATTGCAAAGCGCAAACAGCAGAAGTAGAATAGGAGCATCCAAACCGATAAATCCATGGAGGGACTCCCAATGATCGAAAAAGAAGTACAGGAGCTGCTGTCCTTCATTGACGGCAATCCTACCGCATACCACACCACTGCATCCGTCCGGAACATCCTGCTGAAGGCAGGCTTTTCCGAGCTGCTGGAGAGCCGCCGGTGGCAGCTGGAACCCGGCAGGAGCTATTTCGTCTGCCGCAACGGCTCCAGCATCCTTGCGTTCCGCATGGGAGAGCAGCTGGAAAACTACAGCTTCAACGTGGCTGCTGCCCACACGGATTCCCCCTGCTTCCGCATCAAGGAAAACGCCGAGATCCACATGGGCCGGAAGTACACCAAGCTGAACACCGAGGGCTACGGCGGCATGATCTGCTCCACATGGATGGACAGGCCGCTGTCGGTGGCAGGCCGCGTGCTGATAAAGGAGAACGATGCCATCACCTCCCGCCTGCTCACGCTGGACCGCGACCTGCTGATGATCCCCAGCGTAGCTATCCACATGGACCGCGAGGTCAACGACAAGGCTTCCTACAACAAGCAGGTGGATATGCTGCCTCTGCTGGGCGGTGCCGCCGAGGAAGGCGTGCTGAAAAAGCTGGTCGCCGCTGAGCTGCAGGTCGCAGAAGACCAGATCCTTGGCAGCGACCTGTTCCTCTGCATCCGCGAAAAGGCCGCCGTCTGGGGCTGCAATGAGGAGTTCATCTCCTCCGGCCGTCTGGATGACCAGCAGTGCGTGTTCGGCATCCTGAAGGGTTTCCTGAAAGCACACAGCGCCCAGTCCATCAATGTTGCCGCCTTTTTTCGACAACGAAGAAGTGGGTTCCGGCACCAAGCAGGGCGCGGCTTCCACCTTCCTGTACGACGTTCTGCACCGCATCGCGCAGAACGTCTGCCCCAGCGATGAGGACTTCCACCGTGCGGTGGCTTCCAGCTTCATGTTCAGCGCCGACAACGCCCACGCCGTGCACCCCAACCACCCGGAATATACCGATGTGAACAACTGCACCTACATGAACGAGGGCGTTGTGGTCAAGGTCCACGCCGGCCAGAAGTACACCAGCGACGGCATGAGCATGGCCGTTGCCAAAGGAGCTTGCCGCCCGCGCCGGTGTCCCGCTGCAGTATTTTGCCAACCGTTCCGATAAAGTCGGCGGCAGCACTCTGGGCAACCTCGCCATGGCACAGGTATCCATGAACTGCGTGGACATCGGCCTGCCGCAGCTGGCCATGCACTCCTGCTACGAGACCGCCGGTGCCCGGGACACCGTTTCTCTCATCCGGCTGATGGAGGAATTCTACGCCAGCCACTTTGAAGAGACCGCATCCGGCACCCTTACCATCTGCAAGTAAGACCCGTACAACCTGAATCATAAGGACTGCCCGTGGAAAAGCAGCACTGCTTTTCCACGGGCGGCTTTTCGTTTCCACTTAAGTGAGTATTGAGAAAAAACGTCCATTGTGCTACAATTATCCTGTTATAATATCGCTTTTTACCGCAGCGTAAAATCTTTTTCGCAAGGAGTATAATAAAATGAAATTAGGTATTGTCGGCTTGCCGAACGTCGGCAAGTCCACTCTGTTCAATGCCATCACCTCCACCAAGAATGCAGAAGCCGCAAACTATCCCTTCTGCACCATCGAGCCGAACAGCGGCATCGTGGCCGTGCCGGACAAGCGTCTGGACAAGCTGGCCGAGATCTGGCAGACCAATAAAAAGACCCCTGCCATCGTGGAGATTCGTGGATATCGCAGGTCTGGTGAAGGGCGCCAGCCAGGGCGAGGGACTGGGCAACAAGTTCCTGGGCCACATCCGCGAGTGCGAAGCCATTGTGCATGTAGTGCGCTGCTTTGACGATGACAACATCATCCACGTGGTGGAGGATGTTTCCAAGGCTGAGGCCGTGGACCCCATTGCCGACATCGATGCCATCGACTACGAGCTGATCCTGTCCGACCTCGAGGTGGTGCAGAACCGCGCAGGCCGCATGGCAAAGGCCGCCAAGAGCGGCAACAACAAGGGTGCTGCCGCCGAAGCCGCATGGCTGCAGCAGCTGGCCGACCACCTGAGCGCCGGCAAGCCTGCCCGCAGCTTCGATTTTGACGAGGGCGATGCCGAGCAGCAAGCTGTTCTGCATGAAATGGGTCTGCTGAGCGCAAAGCCGGTGCTGTACGCCTGCAACGTGGGCGAGGACGACCTGATGGAGGGCATCGAAAACAACAAGTATGTCCCGCTGGTGGCCGCACGCGCCAAGGAAGAGGGCGCACGCTACATTCCCATCTGCGCCAAGACCGAGGAGGATATCGCCGACTATTCCCCGAGGAAAAGAAGGCTTTTCTGGCTGAAATGGGCATCGAGGCCAGTGGTCTGGACAACCTGATCACCGCCAGCTATGATCTGCTGGGTCTGATTTCGTTCCTGACCGACGGCAAGAAAGAGTGCCGCGCCTGGACCATCCGCAAAGGCACCAAGGCCCCGCAGGCTGCCGGTAAGATCCACAGTGACTTCGAGCGCGGCTTCATCCGCGCCAGCGTCATCGGCTATAACGATCTGGAAGCCAACAACTTTGACTACGCCGCCGTCAAGGCCAAGGGCCTGCAGCGCACCGAGGGCAAGGAGTATGTTGTGCAAGACGGCGATGTCATCGAGTTCCTGTTCAACGTCTGATTTTCGGCAAAGATGTCACTTCCGGTTTCGCCCCTTCTCCGTGCATCAAAAAGTAAGTTTCAAAAAGCCCGCAGGAAAATGGCGCTTTTGGAACTTACAAAATTAAAAATAACTTTCCGCTATATATGGCCAGAGCGCACGCGTCGGCCATTTAAAAAAGAGGTTTCCTATGATTTTCGGTATTATGGGCGCAATGCCCGATGAAGTCGATCAGCTCTGCGCAAAGCTGGAAAACGTCACCGTGGAGCCCTACGGCGGCGTGGAGTACCACAAGGGCACGCTGGCAGGCAAGCAGGTGGTGGTCTGCTGTGCCGGCATGGGCAAGGCCAATGCCGCCGCCACCACGCAGGTGCTCATCACAAAATTCGGCGCGGAGAAGATCATCTTCTCCGGCATCGCAGGCAATATGACCTCGAAGATCGGCATTGGCGATGTGGTCATCGGCAAGACCGTGCTGTACCACGACGCACAGCTGGACATGATCTGCCAGAACCCGCCCTATCTGAAGGAGTACACCGGCGACCCGGAACTGATCGCCGCCGCCGAAGCCGCCTGCGCCGAAGCCGGGGTAAAGGCACTGGTGGGCAAGATCGCCACCGGCGACCTGTTTGTGGGCGACAGTGAAACCAAAGCCGCCATTGAGGCCAAGCGCCCCCGACTGCGTGGAGATGGAGGGCGCGGCTGTGAGCCAGATCGCCGCCAAGAACGGCGTTCCCTGCGTCATCCTCCGCGCCATGAGCGACAACGCCGACGAGGATGGCCACGAGGTGCTGGTGGTCAAAAAATTCAGCATTTCGGAGTACGTTGCCACCGCCACCAAGATCGTGGCAGCGATGGTGGAAGCACTGTAAAAAAGAACCCTCTCAGTCAATGCTTCGCATTGCCAGCCCCCGAAAGGGGGAGCTTTTTGACATTCCGGAAACGTTTTCCGTTTTGCCAATGGCTCGCCCTTCGGGAGAGCTGGCGAACAAAGTGAGCCTGAGAGGGTTTTCTTTTACAAAACTGTTCCCGCTTTACCCGGCTGTCCTCCTGAAACTCCTGCAGTCTTTGGGCAAGGCGCTTTGCGCCGGGCGCGGCATTGGGGTAATCCTTCTGGGCCTTTACGCAGTCCACCACCCCCATGCCGCTGCCCTGCGTGAGCATCTCGGCCAGATTGCGGGTGGACTTGTCCGTCAGGGTCTTGATGCCGATGCCCATTTTCGTGTTCAGCTTTGCCATGGCGCTCTGCCCCTGCGCGGTGCCGCCGCAGGCCTCGATGGCGGTGTGTGCTTCCTGATTGAGCTGGTGGTACACATTGCGCTGGCGCAGCAGCTCGGCCTTGAACTGCACATCATCGGTCATCGGCACGATCTGTTCCAACGTGTTCTTGCCCATCTCCGTGTTCTGCACCACGGCTTCCAGCAGGTTCAGGTTGTCGTTCTTCTGGTTTTCCATACAAAAATCCCCCTTCTGGCCTTAGTCTGCGCCAAAAGGGGGATTTTATACGCTGGTTTTTATTCTGCACGCATCTGATCGCCGCCGGCGTTCTGTGCCTCCCGCAGGCGTGCATCGCACAGCTCGTACAGCGCCTGCCAGTTCTTGGCCTGCACATCCTCAAGGCTCGCCACGCCGCAGCTCAGGGTAAAGGGCACCCGGCGCATCATGCCGGTGGTGGTGATGCATTCCCGGGGCATCTGCCGATACAGGTTCTGCATCTCCTCTGCCAGCTGCTTGCCGTCGGCGTCCAGACAGCCCACCGCAAAGATGCTGCCGGTCAGGCGGCAGACCACGCGGGACCGCAGGGGTATCAAAGCTCTTTTTCCACTGGTTGCCCACAAAGCAGTGCAGCTGGTCCATCACAGGCTGGCCGTAGGTATCCCGCAGCTTCTGGCCGTTGTCGATGCTCACCAGTGCCACGGCCGCCTTTGCGGCCCTGCGCTGCACACTGTTCCAGCTTTTGGGCAAACACCGTTTCCAGATAGCGGCGGTTGTACACGCCGGTAAGGAAATCGTGGCTCATATCCTCGCGGCACAGTTCCCGCTCCCGGGGCGTCATGCGCTCTTCCGGCAGCACATTGCCTGCCAGCGGTGCGCACATTTCCAGCTCCCAGCATTTGCCGTCCGCTTCCACTCTGCGGTGCAGCACACAGTCCACACGGCCATTGCGCAGCTCGTAGTCCACCCGCAGGCCATCGTCCTGCCAGCCGTCACAAAGCGGTGCTTCGGTCAGGGTCACTGCCTCAAATACGGCCTGCGCTGAGCGCGCAAGTTCCCGCAGATCCTGCTCGGTACATTCTTTCTTCATGTAATTTTCCCCATCATCTGCGCACGCGGCGCTCCCGTATCCCGCGTGCAGTCACCTGTTCCCCATACGTTCAGGAACCATCTGCCGCATTATGCATCCCGCGCCCGCCCTGTTTCCGGAAATGCCGGGAACGCATCAGGCAAAAGAAAAATGGCATAATGCCGCTTTAGCAACATTATACCATTCAGCTTCCGATTTTACCAGCAAAACGCACAATTTTCTGCCGGAGTTTTTACATTTTCGTCAAATTGCCAAGCGCCCGCCGCTCTGTGCCTTCTGTTTATACGCGGCAGTACACACTGCACTCGTCGTGGATGGTCTTGGCCAGTGCCTTGGCGGCAAAGCCGTCTGCGGCGCGCCATGCCCAGTTTCCGCCCAGCTTGCCGGGGGTGTTCAGGTGTGCTTCCTCGCCCAGACCCAGCCAGTCGTACATGGGGATGATGGCACGGTCAGCCACCGAACCCAGGGCTGCCCGCAGCAGAGCGGTGCGGACATCATCGGTCCGGATGGCCGACAGCTCCTTTGCGGTGGGCTTTACGCCGGTCAGGTGCAGGTAAGCGGCAGCGGCAGCCTTTTCCTTTTCGGAAGCGCCGTTCTCCCACCAGTCGGTCAGGGTGGTGTTATCGTGGGTGCCGGGATACACTACGCTGTTCTTGACATGGTTGTGGGGCAGGTACTCGTTATCCCCACCGCTGAAGGCAAACTGCAGCACCTTCATGCCGGGAAAGGTGCTGTCAGCCAGCAGCTTCCGCACGCTGGGGAACAGTTCGCCCAGATCCTCGGCAATGATGGGCAGCTTGCCAAGGGCAGCCTCCAGCGCATCGAACAGCTCCATGCCGGGGCCGTTCTCCCACTTGCCGGTGCGGGCGGTGGTGCTGTCCGCCGGGATGGCCCAGTAGGTATCGAAGCCGCGGAAGTGGTCGATGCGCAGCAGGTCGTAGATGCCCAGTGCGTGGCGCACCCGGCGCACCCACCACGCGTAGCCGGTCTTTTTGTGGTAGGCCCAGTTGTACAGCGGGTTGCCCCACAGCTGACCGTCGGCAGAGAAGTAATCCGGCGGGCAGCCCGCCACACGGGCAAAGCCGCCGTCGGCATCCAGCTCGAACAGCTTGCCGCCCACCCATGCATCCACCGAGTCGGCAGAGACATAGATGGGGATATCGCCCAAAATCTGCACGTCCTTTTTGTTGGCGTAGGCCTTCACCGCCTGCCACTGGGCCGCAAACTTGTACTGCACGAACTTCCAGAAGCCGATCTCTTCCTCGTTTTCGGCAGCAAAGGCGGCCAGCGCAGCCTTGTCCCGCAGGCGGTAGGGGCGCTCCCACTCCACCCAGTTCTTCATGCCGTTGGCCACTTTCAGAGCCATGTACAGGGCGTAGTCGTCCAGCCACTCCTCGTTGGCAAGGGTAAAGGCATAATAATCATCCGGGAAGTAATATGCACAGCCATGCAGCCCGGCGCACTGCTTGCGCCATGCGGCGTAGGCGGTGCGCAGGACTTAAAGCGGCTCACGTACAGGGTGCCGTAGTCCACCTCTTTGGGGTTCGTGCCCCATTTTTCGGCCTTGAGCTGGGCGGCGGTGAGCAGCCCTTCTTCCTTCAGGGTGTCAAGGTCGATGAAATAGGGGTTGCCCGCAAAGGCCGAGCAGCTCTGATAGGGGCTGTCGCCGTATCCGGTGGGGCTGAGGGGCAGGATCTGCCAGATCTTCTGGCCCGCTTGTGCCAGAAAATCCACAAACTTGAATGCTTCCTTGCCAAAGCAGCCAATACCGTAAGGGCCGGGCAGGCTGGACACCGGCATCAGGATTCCACTTTCACGCATGCTATTACCTTCCTCATTTTTAACATTTTATGGGAATATCGTTGTTTCTTATCATAACATATCCGCAGACTATTTTCCACAGGCAAAAAACGTGGTATACTTATTTTTAAACTGGGATGTGTATCCCTTTTTTCGATTTTAAATAGCCTCCGCTTTCGCTCTGGCCACATTCAGCGGAATCCAGATTTTTTATTTCGCGTTTGTCGCGGCCTGCGGAACTTGTCGGGGCAAGGCCCCGCCATCTGCTGACGCAGACCGCTCGCCGCTTAAAAGCCCCACCGGGGCCATTTGCGCAAACGCGGGCCGCTCCAAACGCATTTTCCCAGAAGGGCCGAAACCGGCAGATGCAGTAAAACTCTTTTGTTGTTGGCCTTTACGGGCGTGAAAAAGCAGAATTGGAACGACCGCAGTCGTTCCAATTCTGCAAAAATAAAAATAAATTTTCCGCTGAATATGGCTAGAGCCTGCGGCGGCCATTTTAAATCGTCAAACTGCACCCTGAACAGGAGGTACCCGCGCCATGCAGCGCACTGAAAAATACTTGAACAGGACGCTTTCCGCACCCAGTGCGAGAGCACCATCCTTGCCGCAGAGCCGGATGAAAAGACCGGCGGCGGGCGCATTGCGCTGGACGGCACAGTGTTTTACCCGGAGGGCGGCGGTCAGCCTGCTGACCGGGGCACCCTGACCCTGCCGGACGGCACCACGCTGAATGTGACCGATGTGCACGAGCGTGACGGCATCCTCTGGCACAGCGTGGACGCCCTGCCGGGCAGCGCCGTCCCCGGCACTGCCGTTTCCGGCTGCATCGACTGGGAATGGCGCTTTGACAAAATGCAGCAGCACACCGGCGAGCACATCCTCTCCGGCATCCTGCACCAGATGTTCGGGGCCGAGAACGTGGGCTTCCACATCGGTTCCGAGGCTGTGCGCATGGACACCAGCGTGCCCATTTCTGCCGAGGGCCTGCAGGCAGCCGAGCTTGCCGCCAACCGCATCGTGTGGCAGGATGTGCCGGTGCTGGTCAGCTACCCCACCCGGGAGGAGCTTGCCGCCCTTGTCTACCGCTCCAAAAAGGAGATCGAAGGGCAGGTGCGCATCGTGACCATTCCCGGGTGCGGATGTCTGCGCCTGCTGCGGCACTCACACCCGCACCACCGGACAGGTGGGACAGATCAAAATTCTGGCGTCCGAGAACTACAAAGGGCGGCGTGCGGCTGAGCGTGGTGTGCGGAGCCCGTGCGCTGGAAGCGGCACAGGCCATGCGCGCCCGGCAGGCCGACATCGGGGCGCTGCTCTCGGCCAAGGCCGACCAGACCGCTGTGGCGGTGCATCGCGGCTACGATGAGTATACTGCGCTCAAGTTTACACACTTTGGCGTATGTTCTCAGCTGTTTGATGCACTTGCCCAGCTGGCAGGCCCCGGTGAGGACGCCATCCGCACCGTGCCCGGCCTTGACCCGGACGGCCTGCACCGGCTGGCGGTGCGCCTGACCGAAGCCACCACCGGTCTCTGCGCCGCCCTGACCCCCACCGAAAAGGGCACCGGCTACTGCATCGCGCAGGCAGACGGCGATGTGCGCGCCCTGACCAAAGCCCTGAACGCCGCCCTGAACGGACGCGGCGGCGGCAAGCCCGGCATCTGTCAGGGCAGCTGCGCCGCTGCACCGGAACAGGTGGAGGCGTTTTTGCGGGAGACAGGAATAACCCTTCAGTCAACGCTGATGGCGTTGCCAGATTCCCCTTTTGTCGCTGCGCGACATCCGTTCCCCTCTTTGTCACCTACGGTGACATTTCTCCCCGGCGCGGGGAGAATCTGTCCCGGCCGGGGAAGTCTTTCCTCTCAGGGGGCTTCTATTGCAAAACCGAATAGCTTTCCCTCTTATGGTCAAAAAGCTCCCCCCTTTCGGGGGAGCTGCCGAGCGAATGCGAGGCTGAGAGGGGTTTCACAACATCAAGGAGAACAACAAACTATGAGAATGCGTTTCAAACCCTATGCCCACGATGAGCTGATGGCAGCCGATTTCCATGTCCATGAGCGCTGATCTGGGGCGGCAAGTGGCACGGTCAGTATGCCCGCCCGGAGCAGCCCTTTGTGCTGGAACTGGGCTGCGGCAAGGGCGGCTTCATCTCTCAGCTGGCCTGCGCCCACCCGGAAAACAACTATCTGGGCATCGATATCACCGATAAGGTGCTCATCCTCGCCAAGCGCAAGATCGAAGCCGCCTATCAGGCTGCGGGCCGCCCCATCGACAACGTGAAGATCATGAGCACCGACATCGAGCGCATCAAGGGGGTCATTACCGCCGAGGATACGGTCAGCCGCATCTACATCAACTTCTGCAATCCGTGGAGCAAGAACGGCTCTTCCCACAAGCACCGCCTCACCTACCCGCGCCAGCTCATCAACTACCGTGAGTTCCTCAAGGACGGCGGCGAGATCTACTTCAAGACCGACGACGATGATCTGTTCCGCGACAGTCTGGAATACTTCCCCGCTTCCGGCTACGACATCGAGTGGATGACCTTGACCTCCATGAGAACGAGCCGGAGTGGAACATCCGCACCGAACACGAGGGCATGTTCACCGAAATGGGCATCAAGATCAAGGCCCTGATCGCCCGCAAGGACCCGGACCCTGCCAGCGTGACCTGGATCGAGCCCGAAGATCCTCAAGCGTCAGGCCCGCGAAGCTGCCGAGGCCGAGGCTGCTGCCAAGGCTGCACAGGAAGGCGAAGGCAATGAATGACCCCTGCGAGATCTGCCTGAACAATGTGCAGGACGAGTACGGCAGCTGGTACTGTGCTCAGGGCGGCTGTCTGGACGAGGACGAGATGGCCCGCTATCTTTCCTGCAGCACAGCCGCCTGCCCGTTCTTTGAGCCGGGCGATGAATACAAGATCGTACAAAAACAGAACTGACCTGCACAGCAGCCTGATTCTCACAGGAGGTGTTTTATGCTCAACTTTCTCACGACCACCACAGTATGCGGCTTTTCGCTGTATCATGTGCTGGCCTTCTTCCTCATTTATTCCTGCACCGGCTGGTGTCTGGAGGTCATCTTTGCCGCCGCCACCACCGGTCAGCTGGTGAACCGCGGCTTTCTCAACGGCCCGGTGTGCCCCATTTACGGCTTCGGCATGATCATCGTGCTGTTCGCCCTGACCCCTTTGCAGGACAGCGTCCTGCTGCTGTACATCGGCGGCGTCATCCTGCCCAGTGCGCTGGAACTGGTGGGCGGCTGGGCACTGTATAAGCTCTATCACACCCGCTGGTGGGACTACAGCGACTTTCCCTTCAACATTGGCGGCTATATCTGTCTGGAATTCAGCCTGCTGTGGGGCGTGGGCACGCTGGTGGTCATGCGCATCGTCCACCCGGTCGTCGCCGGTCTTGTGGATATGGTCCCGCCCTTTAGTGGGCTTTGTCGTTATGTGTGTTCTCTATGCGGTCTACGCGGCAGACGTGGTCGTTACGGCCTTTGCCGCCTCCGGTCTGGCCCAGACACTGGACGCCATGGAACAGCTGGCCGACAGCATCCATGCCGTCAGCGACGCCATGACCCAGCTGCTGGGCACCACCGCCCTGAACGCCGACCAGAAGCTGGACGAGCAGCGCCTGCAGCTCAAGCTTGCTGCCGCCGAGGCCCGCGAGGCCGCACCGGAAAAAGCGCGCCCTGCGTGAAACGCTGGCCGCCGTCCGCGCCAAGACCGATGAAGCCCGCGAGGCCGCAAAGCGTGCTTCCGAGATTGCCAAGCTCAATACGGCCGAAGCCGCCAAAGGCTGCACAGCTGGCCGCCAAGGGCACGATGGAGCGCGCTGCCGAGCTGCTGCGTCAGGAACAGCTGGCCGAGGAGCTGCAGGCCCGCAGCGATGAAATGCAGGCCCAGCTGCTGCGCACCCCCGCATCGTTGGCCCGCGCCGCATGCTGCGCGCCTTCCCCGGCCTGAAGCATGGCGTAAAAAGACCACCCTCAAGGCCCTGCGCCTTGGTCTTGCCCGCCGGGAAAGCCCCGAAGAAGAACCGAAGAAAAACGGCTCCGACACCCGCAAGGATGCCTGAGACTGCTGCCACAAAAGACCGCTGCACAGGAATGCAGCGGTCTTTTTTATGCCCCGCCTTCCGGACCCGTCCGGCGTTCCGTTTTTTTGCCGCAATGTCGCAATGTTTTAAATATCTATTTTCAAAGGTTTAAAATCGTGCTATACTGTTTTCTAAAATGCCATATTTTGTCGAAAACATCCAACAGCGAGGGATTTATCATGTCCGAAGAACTGAAGTCGAATGAAAATGTCGGCGCACTGCAACCCGATGCACTTGCACAGATCGCATCGGTAGACCCCAGCCCGGCCGTAGGCGGTATGCACCCCTTTACTCCGGCCATGCTCAGCCGTCTCAAGAAGCAGCGTCAGCTGCTGAGCGAGCTGGAGCACGCCCTGAAAAATCACGAGTTCTGCTTCTTTCTGCAGCCCAAGTGCAATAGCATGACCCGCGCCATCGTGGGCATGGAAGCACTGGTGCGCTGGAACCACCCCACCCGCGGCTGCGTGCCCCCGTCTGAGTTCATGCCCCTGCTGGAAAGCACCGGCCTTGTGACCCAGCTGGATCAGTACATCTGGGAGTCTGTCTGCAAGACCCTGCACAAGTGGCAGGAGAGCGGCAGCAATCTTGTGCCTGTATCTGTGAACGTTTCTGTGGTGGATATCGTCAATTGGACGTGCCGCAGATCTTCTCCAACCTTGTGGAAAAGTATCAGCTGGAGCCTAAGCTCCTGCTGGCCGAGATCACCGAGACCATGCTGGCCGAAAACGCTTCTCTGGTGGAAAACACCATCCAGGGCCTGCACCGCAAAGGTTTCTCTGTGATGATGGACGACTTTGGCAGCGGCTATTCTTCGCTGAATATGCTCAAGGACACCAACGTGGATGCCATCAAGCTGGACATGAAGCTCATCGACATGAACCAGCAAAACCGCAGCAAGGGCGTGCAGATCGTGGAATCGGTGGTGGATATGGCCCACCGCCTGAATCTGCCCATCATCGCCGAGGGCGTGGAAACGCCGGAACAGGTCTCCATGCTGCAGGCCGCCGACTGCCTGTATACGCAGGGCTATTATTTCTACAAGCCCATGCCGGTGGAGAATGCCGAGGCCCTGCTGGCCCAGCCCAACAGCGAGGATTACTGGGATATGCGCCGCGACCTGCTGCGCCGTGACCGCCGGGTCCCTGTCTCCGACAGTGAGCAGACCGCACTGGCGCTGCAGGCCTACCAGATCTTTGCGGATAATGTGCTGGAGCTTTCCCTGCTGAACCTTTCCACCGGCGAATACCGGGTCATCAAGCGGGATCCACGCCTGCCCGGTGCGGGTTCGGACGCTGAGGAGGACTTTGCCGCTTACTGTGAGCGCATGGTGACGAACAAGGTGATCCAACCGGACGACGCGGAGATGTTCACCGACCAGACCGATCTGGATGACCCTGCGCTCCGCTGTTTTCAGCACCCAGCAGCCAGAGGCCTACCGCTTCCGCAAAAACGTGTCCGGCCAGTTCGTGTGGATCACCATGGAATTTCTGCCCTGCCGCAACTGCTGCGCCCAGAACCCATGGGCCACCGTGGTGGTGCGTGAGGATGCACAGGCCGACCATCTCAGCGAGGAGCTGGACTTCTCCTACAGCCACGACACCCTGACTGGCCTGCTGAACCGCAGCCTCTTCGAGACCGATCTGCGGACGCTGCAGTCCAGCGAATACGACTCCATGGTGTGCACCTACATCGACGTGGTGGGCCTGCACGAGATCAACAACCATCTGGGCCACCGCAGCGGCGATGCCATGCTCTGCTTCATTGCCAATGCGGCCCGCAAGTTCTTTGTTTCCAGCCGCATCTACCGCATCGGCGGTGACGAATTCGTGATCCTCACCCCGAACCAGCCGCCCTACAGCGTGTGGGTGGCTGTGGACAAGATGCGTGCTTTCCTGCGCGCGAAGGAATATGAGATCTCGGTGGGCATCCAGAGCACCAACGACCTGCACCGGCTGGACGATGCCATGAATCAGGCCTGAAACTGCCATGCGGCAGGACAAGCAGGCCTATTACGCCCGCAACGGCCAGGAGCGCCAGCTGCGGGGCCTGAACGAGAAGCTGGAGCAGACCCTGACCGAAAAGCGGGATGCCGAGCATTTCCTGCGGGTCCTTGCCCCCAAGTTCAAGAGCGTGTTCGTTGTGGACCTGAAGACCGACCGTATGCGCGGCGTGATCGTCCCGGACTATTTCCAGAAAATTCTGGACACCTCCGGCGGCTCTTTCCTCGCCGTTCTGCAGCAGTACCGTGATACGCAGGTGCAGCCCGCCTACCGCGAGAGTCTGGCGGACCTGCTGGACTACAACTATATCCGCAGCAAGGTCCTGACCGGCGACATCGTGGAGCACACCTATAAAAAAAAGACCGACGACACCACCTTCCGCGTCAAGGTGACGCCCTACTCCAGGAGCGGCTCTCATATCGATGAAACGCTCTGGATCTTCTCGGATGAAGGGGCATCCCTTACCCCTCCCCAGACAAAATAAGTGATTAAACGTTAAAAAATCGGAAACGACTGCGGTCGTTTCCGATTTTTGTTTTACAGAAAAGTTGTGCCGGGCAGCAGCATTTGCCAATTTCGACCCCCTCCCCGTGAAAAAGAACTCCAGAAAAATCCGCCGCAGCAATGAAAGCCCCAGTGGGGCTTTCAAAGAACGGTCCTTTTAGCAAAACACGTTCCGCAGATTTTTCTGGAGTTCAAAATAAAAAAATAATAATTCCACTGATTATGGCCAGAGCGCATGCGGAGGCCATTCTAAATGGTCAAGATGGTCAGGCCCACAGATTTTCCGGGTACTGGCCCTCTGCCGTTTTGCGGGCGATGGCCTCCACCACCAGCGGCTTGTCCTCGCGATAGGTGACGCCGTACCATTTATCGGTGCTGCGCAGCACCTGGATCTTCGCCTTACCCTCTTCGATGAGTTCTGTGACGACCAGCGGCAGGAAATACTCGCACTTGAGCGGGTTTTTGGGCAGATTTTCGGTCAGCCAGCCCGCAAAGCGGTTCTCGGCCTCATCCAGGAAGCTCTTGCCGAAGCCCCACAGATTCATGCTGACGAGGGTATCACCCGGCAGGTCGGTCCAGCTCTCGCCGCCGTCCTCGGTATAGTGCACGCCGTCCGCATAGGGCTCGATGCGGGTGCGCTCGGTCACGCTGTGCAGGGTGCCGTCCGGGTCGGTCACGCACACGCCGCGGGCCACGCTGCCGTTCTCGGAGACAGTGTTCCGGAGCAGGTAGCTTACCATGCAGTAGTCGTAATAGCTGCCGTCCTCGTGGGTGGACAGGTAATCATACATCACCCGGAAGGCCTCCGGGCCGTAATAATCATCCGCATTGATGACCGCAAACGGGCCGTCGATGAGGTCCTTTGCAGCCAGAACGGCGTGGCAGGTGCCCCAGGGCTTGACACGGCCCTCCGGCACGGCAAAGCCTGCGGGCAGCTCATCCAGCTGCTGGAAGGCGTACTTCACGTTCATGGCCTTGGATACCGCTCGCCGATGGCTGCCTTTGAAGGCGTCTTCGATCTCGTGCTTGATGACGAAGATGACCGTCTCGAAGCCTGCACGGCGGGCGTCGTAAAGGGAATAGTCCACGATCACCTGACCATTACGGACCCACCGGGTCGATCTGCTTCATACCGCCGTAGCGGCTGCCCATGCCAGCCGCCATGACCACCAGTACCGGTTTGTTCATATAAGGTTCCTCCCGTATCTGAGCCGCAGCCGCGGCAGAATATTTATTGTCTCATTATACTCCATTTTGGACAGAAAAACAATTTGAAATGGCTCCGCCTCAGGGAAATCAATTTTTGCAGCTTGACCCGGATCAAAAGCGCCATGCCAGCTCTCGGGTGACTGACCCTCTCAGTCATCTCGCTTTTGCTCAATGCCAGCTCCCCCTCGGGGGAGCTGGCAAAACCGTCAGGTTTTGCCTGAGAGGGTTCCGCCAATCGCGGCTATCCGTTTGGGCCTCTGTGTGAAAATGAGTTTGTCGCGGCCCGCAGGCCGCGACAAACTCAAAAATATAAAATTCATTCCGCTGATAATGGCAGAGCGAAGCGGAGCCATTTTTCAATCGTCTCTTCGTTCTGCAAGCTAAAATTTCCAAAATATGCAATTTATTCTTGCAAAAGTATTGTTTTTACGATGTAAATATTGTATACTGGTATCATTCACCGCAGGTTTTGCCTGTCAAAATGCGTCTCAAAGAGAAAGCATTGCTTTCCAATCCAACCAAGAAAGAGGTATTTTATTATGAATGAAGCCGTTACCAAGCGCTTTCTGCTGTATTTCCGCCTGATGCTGCTGGTGTGGATCCTGATCGCCAACGCCATCATCCATGTGACTGGCATGGAGTACAGCTGGCTGATCTTCCTGAGCAATATCATGATGTTCACGCTGGAAGGCGATGTGAAGGATCGCTTCGTCACTGTTGAGCTGGGTGGTCTTGTGGGCCTGATCCTCACTGTGATCGCCCTGCTTTCCATCACGGCCCTGACCCCGGTGCTGGGCGGCTTCTTCGGCTTCCTCATCCCGCTGGCCGTGGTGCTGTTCATCCTCATCATCCTGCACCCCTACGCACCCAAGGTGCTGAACAACGTGGGCTTTGCCTACCTGACTGTGGCCTGCATCGACACCACCGCTCTGGCCACCCACCTGCCCCAGTTCTTCATCACCTTCATCGTGGGTTCGGTTCTCTTCAACGGCGTGTGCGTGCTGCTGATGAAGCCCGCCAAGACTCTGGCCGTCAAGAGCGTCCAGAAGGAAAACGTGTAACTCTCTTTACGGAGTATATAACATAAGCGAAGGCCCCGTTCCGATTGGAACAGGGCCTTCCCGTTTAGTGTTGTTAGCGTTTGCCGAAAATTGCACACTGTCGATTTTTGTGCTATACTGGTCGCCTGCCCTTCCCATTCTGGCATCAGAAGACCGATGAACTCAATTTTAGGCAACTTTCTCGTGGCTGTCGTCAAGCGCAGGTAACGGCAAACTATCTGTGCAAGTGGCCCTTGATCGGGTCACCGCAAGCTTCCAGCAAGCACAAGAACCCCCTTGGGCGGCGTGTGGAACTCAAAGGGGTTCACCTTTCACGTGAGACCGATGCAATACTCAATCTCTATCAACTTTCTCTACCCTTATTTATGCATCCTTGCGGAGAAAAGTCAAGGCGGCGGTATTTTTTCAGTTTGCGGCATCCATACGGATCCATACATTTCGTTGTTGCCATGCAAAAAAAGCGCCGCTCTCCCGGCCGGGAAAGCGGCGCTTTGTGTTTTGTTGCAGTGTCTGCTTACAGGCTGCGGTTGCGGATCTCGGCAGTCACCTTTGCGATGAATGCATCCAGCTCCATCGTGGTGGTCTCGCCCTTGCGGTCACGCACCGAGATGTTGCCGGCCTCGGCTTCCTTGGCACCCAGAACCAGCATATAGGGCACACGGTCCACCTGCTGTGCCTCGCGGATCTTGTAGCCGATCTTCTGGTTGTCGTCGTCCAGCACAACACGGACACCGGCTTCCACCAGCTTTTCGGTCACGCCCTCGGCGTAGTCCAGCGTCTTTTCGGAGACGGGCAGCACCTTGACCTGCGTGGGAGCCAGCCAGGTGGGGAACTTGCCCTTGGTCTCCTCGATCAGGTAAGCCATGAAGCGGTCCAGAGAGCCCAGGATGGCGCGGTGCAGCACCACAGGAGTCTTTTTTTCGGTGCCGTCCTTGTCCACATAGGTCAGGTGGAACTTTGCCGGCAGGCAGAAGTCCAGCTGGCAGGTGGACAGAGTGTACTCGGCACCCACGGCGGGCTTGACGTTCACATCCAGCTTCGGGCCGTAGAAGGCAGCCTCGCCGATCTCCTCGGTGAAGTGGATGCCCAGCTCCGTCAGCACTTCCCGCAGGGCCTGCTCTGCATGGTTCCACATGGCATCATCGTCGTGGTACTTCTTCTTATCGGCAGGATCACGCAGGCTCAGCACGCAGCGGTAATCGGTAATGTTGAAGTCCTTGTACACCTCAAAGATCAGGTCGCACACGTTTGCGACCTCGCTCTTGATCTGCTCCGGGGTGCAGAACAGGTGAGCATCGTTCTGGCAGAAGTGACGGCCGCGCTCGATGCCCTTCAGGGTGCCGGAGGACTCGTAACGGAAATCGTGGGCGATCTCACCGATGCGCATGGGCAGGTCACGGTAAGAATGGGGACGATTTGCGTAGATCATCATGTGGTGGGGGCAGTTCATCGGGCGCAGAACATAGCTCTCGCCCTCCATCTCCATGGCGGGGAACATGTTCTCACGGTAGTGATCCCAGTGACCGGAGGTCTTATACAGGTTCACAGTGCCGATGCAGGGAGTCATAACGTGCAGGTAGCCGCGTGCACGCTCCTTCTCCTTAATATAATTCTCAAGGATCTGCCACACGGTGTAGCCTTTCGGCAGGAACATGGGCAGGCCGCGGCCAACCAGATCGTCGGTCATGAACAGGCCCATTTCCTTGCCGATCTTGCGGTGATCGCGCTCACGGGCCTCCTGCTGCTCCTTCTCCCATGCATCCAGCTCTTCCTGATTGCGGAAGGCCACGCCATTGATGCGGGTGAGCATCTTGTTTTCCTTGTCGTTCTTCCAGTATGCGCCGGACTGCTGGGTGATCTTGAAGGCCTTCAGCGCCTTGGTGTAGGTCAGGTGGGGTCCGATGCACATATCCACGTACTCGCCCTGCTGGAAGAAGCTGAACTCGGTCTCATCGGCCAGATCCGCCATGTGCTCGATCTTGTAGTTCTCCTTGCGCTCTTCCATCAGCTTCACGGCCTCGGCGCGGGGCAGGATGAAGGGCTTGATGGGCAGGTTCTCCTTGACGATCTTGCGCATCTCTTTTTCGATGTTTGCCAGATCCTCGTCGCTGAGCTTCTGGTCGCCCAGATCGACATCGTAGTAGAAGCCGTTCTCGGTGGCAGGGCCGAAGGCAAAGTCAGCCTGCGGGTACAGGCGCTTGATAGCCTGAGCCATAACGTGGGCTGCGGTGTGGCGGATAACGTGCAGTTCCTGGTCCTGCGGGCACTCGTCCACATGGCCGTCCTTATAGATGATCTTCATAATGTTTGCTCCTTTGACAGATAAAGTAAAACAAAAAAGCGCTTCATCCCGCACACTTCCTCACGGGATGAAGCGCCTGAAAAATCAGAAACGTTCCACGGTTCCACCCGAATTGCACGCTTCGCTGCGTGCCACTCGCTGTGCTGTAACGGGCGCACCCGGCAGAGGTTCTCCTCTGCGCTCTGCGGTGGTAGAGCTCCGGCACATGGCAGGCTGCTTGCAGCACCTCTTGCGGGGCAGCCCTCTCTGGGTCATGGAGAAACGGGAACTCAGTTTGTCCGCATCATCGCTTTTTACAGGATGAAACTACGCTGATTGTAGCACGTCCCGCCAAAAAAAATCAAGAGACGCAGCCATGAAATTTTTTCTTCATTTTTCTTCCTTCGGCTGCAGGAATTCCGAAAAAAGCTTGCTGGTGCGGAATCCCTGACTGGAATACAGGCTGTGATAGCCGGAGAACATATAGCTCAGGCCGCAGGCCAGCGCCATCAGCTCAAACCCGGCCCCGCTGAACAGCTCAGCCGCCAGCACAATGGAAGCCACCAGCGTATTGGTCGCCCCGCAGAACACGCACACCAGACCCACCGCAGCAGAAAAGCCCGCCGGGAGCCCCAGCAGCGGCCCCACCACGCAGCCAAACGTTGCGCCGATGTAAAAGCTCGGCACCACTTCGCCGCCCTTGAAGCCCACGCTCAGGGTCAGCACCGTAAGCACCATTTTGCACACAAAGTCCCACGGCAGAGCCTGCTCCAGCTCAACGGCATCCATAATGACATCCATGCCGGCACCGTTATAGCGGCCCACCCCCATCAGGTAGGACAGCGCCACCACAGCCGCACCGCCTGCAGCAGCCCGCACCCACGGATTCGGCAGCAGTTTGGGGATCTTATGCTCAAAAAAATGCAGCATCTGGCAGAAAATGACCGCCACCACCGCGCAGCACATGGCCAGCACGGCGGTGCGCACCACCGTCCGGACATCCAGCGGCGGCGCTTCCATCACAAACCTTGTGGGCGCAATGCCGGCCTTCAGCGAGATGCCATATGCAATGAGCGCCGCCAGAAAGCCCGGCACGAAGGCCACGGTCAGCATCAGGCCCACATCCACCACCATCATCGCAAACAGGGTCGCAGTCAGCGGCGTACCGAACAGCGCCGAAAAAATGCCGCCAGGCCGCACACGGTAGCCGTGCGGCAGTCATGATTGTTGAAGTGCAGCACCCGGCCGATATTCCAGCCGATGCTGCCGCCCATCTGCAGCGCTGCGCCCTCGCGGCCGGCCGAGCCGCCGCACAGATGGGTGAGCACAGTGCCCAGAAAGATGGCCGGGACCAGCCACGGCGTCACCGAGCTGCCGCCTGCACGGCCCGCAGCACATCGTTAGTACCCTTGCCGACACAGCCCGTCGCCTTATACAGAGCCGTGATGGCAATGCCCGCCGCAGGCAGAAGCCATAGCAGCCAGACCTGCTCTGCGCGCTGCTCGGTCACCCATTCCACTGCCAGATGGAACAGCGTTCCGATGCCGCCGCACAGCACGCCGGTGCACACAGCCAGAAGCGTCCACCGGAACAGCGCCAGCAGCGAGACCCGGATCGCTTCCTTATAATGCAGGAACCATTCCTTTATTTTCCACATGTTTCTTCCCCGCACCTCTCTTATTTTCGATCTGATTTTGTCTATATGCGCCAAAACATAACATGTTTTTCTATCAATGTCAACCAAAGAACGGCAAAGGATATTATACAACTTTTACATACCCGGTAAAACAAATGCCAAAAGCCCCGCTTCTTTGTGCGCAGAAGCCTTTGGGGCGTTTTGATTTTGGTTGCCATTAGGCCCCTCCATTTTCGCAGACCGGAGCTTTTGCTTGACGCAAACGCGATCATCACAGCTGCTGCGCAGGGGCCGGTGTCGTGCCGGTGCGCCTGCACCGCAGTGGGACGTCCACATCCTGCAGGGCGGCAAAGTCCTCTTCGCCGGTGCGGATCTTGACCACGCGGGTCACGTTGTACACAAAGATCTTACCGTCGCCGATATGGCCGGTATACAGTGCCTTCTTGGCAGCCTCCACCACAGCATCCACACTGATCTTGGAGACGATGACCTCCACCTTGATCTTGGGCAGCAGGGTGGTATCCACAGGCACGCCGCGGTACTTTTCGCTGGTGCCCTTCTGGATGCCGCAGCCCATCACCTGCGTGACGGTCATGCCGGTAACGCCCAGATCGTTGAGGGCAGTCTTGAGCTGATCGAACTTGGAAAGCTTTGCAATGATGGACACCTTTGTGCACCAGTGTCGTACACGCCATCGTGGATCACGGGCGAAGGCTCCCGCACCACAGGAACGGCAGCGCTGATCTGCTTGTCGGTGGCCTTGGTCACATCGTCCTCGCCGAGGTCGGTGTTCTCGTTGGGCACCATGACAGCAGAGTTTGCATCGGAGATGGAGAAACCAGCGTAAGCGGATGCCAGACCATGCTCGTGGATATCCAGACCGTCGATCTCCACCTCTGCGGGAACGCGCAGGCCGATGAACTTATCGATGAGCTTGAAGATAATGAACATCACAACGACAACGTAGATGTCAACGGTAACGAGGCCCAGCAGCTGGGTGCCCAGCTGTGCCAGACCGCCGCCGTAGAAGAGACCTGCGTGCTCAGTGTTGGCACCGGTGGAGAACAGGCCCACCGCAATGGTGCCCCACACGCCGTTTGCAAAGTGGACGGAAACTGCACCAACAGGGTCATCCACCTTGGCGATGTTATCGAAAAACTCAACGCTCAGAACAACGAGCAAGCCGGCCACAAAGCCGATGAAGAATGCGCCGAAGGGAGAAACGGTATCGCAGCCTGCAGTGATCGCCACCAGACCGGCCAGAGAACCGTTCAGGGTCATGGAGACATCGGGCTTGCCGTAACGCAGCCAGGTGAAGATCATGGTCACACAGGTGGCAACGGCTGCAGCAAGGTTGGTATTGAAACAGACCAGACCGGTCATGGTCATGGCCTCGTCGGTGGCAAGGCTCAGAGAGGAGCCGCCGTTGAAGCCGAACCAGCAGAACCACAGGATGAACACGCCCAGAGCACCGGCGGTCAGGTTGTGGCCGGGAATGGCGTGAGGGTTGCCGTTCTTGTCGTACTTGCCGATGCGGGGACCCAGCATCCATGCGCCCAGCAGAGCGATGACACCGCCCACATTGTGGACTGCTGCAGAGCCTGCAAAATCATGGAAGCCCATGCTCTGCAGCCAGCCGCCGCCCCACATCCAGTGGCCGCAGATGGGGTAGACCACCAGCGAGATCGCAGCAGAATAAACGCAGTAAGCCTTGAAGTTGGTGCGCTCGGCCATGGAGCCGGAGACGATGGTGGCGGCCGTTGCGCAGAACACGGTCTGGAACACGATGTAGACCCACAGCGGGATATCCAGACCCAGATGGCTGTAATCGCCCTGAATGAACGGGTCGAAGCCGCCGATCAGTGCGCCGGTGCCGCCGAACATCAGGCCAAAGCCGATGATCCAGTAGCACGGGGTGCCGATGCAGAAGTCCATCATATTCTTCATCAGAATATTACCGGTGTTCTTGGCACGGGTGAAACCGGCTTCGCACAAGGCGAAGCCCGCCTGCATGAAGTAGACGAGGAACGCTCCCACGAGCGTCCAACAGGTGTTGACGGAGCTGAACATAACTTTCCATACCTCCCACGAATGTGATGCCGCAAGGCCACCAGAACCTTTTGGCGTGTGCGGTGTTCCCCGTGCCGATCGCACGCAGGAACGCTTCATTTGCACTCAGGAGACCCTCTATCTTCCCCCGAGCGGCAATATCCCCGAAAACACAAAAGGCGCTGGCGGAATTGCTTCCGTCAGCGCCTTTGCTTTCGATGGCAAGAGTATAGACCCTTTGTGCAAAAGTGTCAAGGGCTCCTGTCAAGGTTTTACGTTTTTCACAACGCAAAGAAAGGGAATGCGGCAAAAGTTTGGCAAAACTCTGTTTTCAGCTGCGCCCTAGTCATTCTTTTTCCGCTTCTATGTCGTTTTCTGCTTTTTTGTGACCGGAGCGGTGTCCGCCCTGCATTTCCCAGTGCAGCATCAGGCTCATCATGGCGCGCAGCGCAAAGGTGGCAGCCAGCGGCACCACCGACTCCAGATTCTGCAAAAGGAAGGTCTTTGGCGATCTCCGCCGACATCAGGAATTCCAGCGCCGTGGTCAGGCCGCTGCTCATCTCGTGGTGGAAATCATGGTGGTCATGGAAGAAGGTCGCCCGCACATAGTGGTAGGTGGCCTTGATAAGACTGGTGACGATGATGAACAGACCGATCACTTCGGCAAGGCCCGCGATCATGGGCACTGCGGTCTCCAGAAAGCCTTCCAGTCCATGGGTAACGCCTGCGTTCAGATGATAAAGCCAGCCCATAGCAGCATCCTCTTACAGCAGGGTCTTGACGTATGCTGCCAGCTCCTCGTCCTTGCAGGAGGCGAAGAACAGCTCGCTGAACTTTGCACCGGCCACAGCGCCCTTCAGCAGGTCCTGATCGATGCTCTTCAGGCACTCGATCAGCGGCTTGAAGGTGGCGGCACGCACGCCGTCCAGAATTTTCTTGTTGCGCTGCTCAGGCTCCACGCGCTCCTTGGGGTAGCCCTGACCGTGGCCGAAGCCGAACAGTTTCTCGAAGCAGTACTCAAGGTTCAGCTCACCGCCCCAGCCGAAGCCCTTGGCAAACGGCATGGACACGGCGTTGCCGTCGTTGATCTGAGCAAAGGTGTAGGCATCCACGGGATCCTCCACATGGCCGCAGATCACGCCGGGGAAGCTGTTCAGGGCCAGCATGGCACCCTCGCCGGTGCCGCAGCCGGTGATGACGAAGTCGGCGGCGCCGCTGTTCAGCAGGATGGCAGCCAGAATGCCGCACTGCACATAGGTCAGCTGGGCAGCATCGTCGGCGGCGTACATGCCGTAGTTGACCACCTCGTGGCCCATGGGCTCCACCACCTTTTTTCAGGGCAGCTTCAATGATGCCATTCTTGGCGGCCTGACTGTTCTCGTTGATGATTGCGATCTTCATAGTAGTTTCTTCTCCTTTTATGATCTTCTCCTGCAGGTGCAGGTGTTATACAAAGTCCTCGCGCATGGGGTAAAGAAAGTCCAGCATCACGCCGCCTTCCAGACACACACAGCCGTGCATCACGCCGTCCTGCTTGAGCAGGGTGTCGCCGGGGCCCACCTCGCGGGTCTCGTCGCCGATGGTAAAGCGGTAGCGGCCGGAGACGATGTAGGTGACCTGCGTGTGCGGGTGGCAGTGCATGGCACCCACACCGCCGGTCTCAAAGGTATTTTCCACGCACATGGCATCCCTTGCTGTAGGCCAGAATGCGGCGCTTTACGCCCTTGCCGCACACCTCCGGCTCGATCTCGGCATGGGGCACCCATACTGCGTCTTTATGCTGTTTTTCCATTATAACATAACATCCTTTCCCATACAAACACAAAAAAAGCGGCAGCCAGCTGGCAAAAGCCTGCTGTGGCTGCCGCCGTGCTCAGATCCTTTGGGATATCCTCAGCCATTACTGGGGCTGCTTGCCGATGTAGGCCAGAATGCCGCCATCGACGTACAGGATCAGGCCATTGACAAAGTCAGAAGCCTCGGAAGCCAGGAAGACAGCGGGTCCGCCCAGATCCTCTGCCTCGCCCCAGCGGCCTGCGGGGGTCTTGGCAACGATGAACTGGTCGAAGGGATGACGGCTGCCGTCGGGCTGGATCTCGCGCAGGGGTGCGGTCTGCGGGGTAGCGATGTAGCCGGGTCCGATGCCGTTGCACTGGATATTGTATGCGCCGTACTCAGAAGCGATGTTCTTGGTGAGCATCTTCAGGCCGCCCTTGGCTGCAGCGTAGGCGGAGACAGTCTCACGGCCCAGCTCGCTCATCATAGAGCAGATGTTGATGATCTTACCGCCGCCCTGCTCGATCATGTCAGGGATAACGGACTTGGCCACGATGAACGGAGCGTTCAGGTCAACATCGATGACCTGACGGAACTGAGCAGCGCTCATCTCGGTCATGGGGATGCGCTTGATGATACCGGCGTTGTTGACCAGAATGTTGATGTGGCCAACTTCCTCGGTGATCTTTGCCACCATGGCGTTGACGGCATCCTCATCGGTCACGTCGCAGACGTAGCCGTGAGCCTTGATGCCTGCTTCTGTGTAAGCAGCGATGCCCTTATCCACCAGCTCCTGCTTGATGTCGTTGAACACGATGGTTGCACCGTTGGCTGCCATTGCCTTTGCAATCGCCATGCCGATGCCATAAGATGCGCCGGTGATCAGCGCGACCTTGCCGGTCAGATCAAAAGATTTGGGAGTGCACTGTGCCATAATAGAGTCCTCCAATCAAATTGTTCCTTTGCGGGGAAGCCCCGTTTTTGCTCTGCAGGACGCTCAGAAAGCCGAACTCTCGATTTTAGCATCCTTCTTGTATACAGGGTAACATTCTTTTTGGGCTCTGTCAAGGCATTTTCTTCTGCATTTTTGCTGTATTTTTAATTTTCCGGGAAATTTTTTCGTGAAAAGTCGTGCAAAGCTGCAAAAACCCGGGTTTTTCTTGTATACACGGTTTCAGTCATTAGCGGTGCGCACAATTTCGGCGGAAAAATTTGGGCTTGTTGACAAGAGCCATATTGAGCCATCCAGAATATCATCCCAGCTTTTTTTCTGCTGCCGTGCCACAATGGGCATCAGCAGGGGAGGCAGGCAGCAGCTTCTGCGCCGTGGTGCATGCCCGCATAAAGGCCGAGGGCACGATGATGGTCCTGCGGTGCATCATGCCGTGCATGGCTTCCTGTACGCAGAACTCCGGCGTGATGCCCTTGAGGGCAAACACCACCCCCGCCCGGTCGTTGAACTCGGTATCCACCGGCCCCGGGCAGAGCGCACACACGTAGACCGAACATAGACCGGGCTGTGCAGCTCCTGCAGCTCCCGGGCAACGCCCCGGGTCAGGCTGACCACATAGGCCTTGCTGGCATAGTAGCCCGCCATATAGGGCCCGCCGGGCAGCAGCCCCGCCGAGGACGCCACGTTCAGGATGGTGCCGCCGCCTGCCGCGTGCATCCTGCGCACCGCAAAGCGGAACAGCCGCGCCATGGCTTCCACATTCACCCGGATCATTTCCTCTTCCCGGGCGTCGTCGGTCTCCAGATAGCTGCCGCACACGCCAAAGCCCGCGTTGTTGATAAAGATATCAATGGTCTCCCCCTCCAGCTCCTTGAAAAGGCGCTGGCAGTCCTCTTCCCGGGCAAGGTCTGCGGGCAGGATGCGGCAGGGCGTGCCCAGTTTTGCGGCCAGCGCTTCCAGCCGGTCGGTGCGGCGGGCGGTCAGGATGAGCCGACAGCCCAGCTTTGCATAGCGGCGTGCAAACTCCTGCCCGATGCCGGAGCTTGCGCCGGTGATCCAGATGGTCTTTTGCATGGTGATTTTTTTTTTTCCTTCTGAACCCCCCCAGAGCGGGGCCTTTCTGGCCTTATTGCCCCTATTTTAACACAGTTTGACCGCATTTTCTATGCAATTTTCGTAAACTATAAAAGAGTGTCCGGAACGCCTGCGGCATCCCGGACACTCTCATAGATTTCATTTCAACAGGTTGTCGTTGTCGAAGTAATCGATCCGCATGGACTTGCGCACCTCGGCCAGCGTAGCGGCGGCAGTCTTTTCGGCATAAGCGCTGCCCTCTTTCAGGATCTCCACCACCTCGGGCAGGCGCTGCTCCCACTCCTTGCGGCGGGTGCGGATGGGCTCCAGCTCGGCCTGCATGACGCTGTTCAGGAATTTTTTCACCTTCACGTCGCCCAGACCGCCGCGCTGGTAGTGCGCCTTCACCTCGTCGAGGTTCTGGTATTCCGGCCAGAACTCGGCAAAAGTGCTCCGGGCGGCAGAAGGCGTCCAGATAGATGAACACCGGGTTGCCTTCCACCTGGCCGGGATCTTCCACGCGCAGATGGTTCGGGTCTGTGAACATGGACATGACCTTTTTTTTGATGTCCTCCGGTTCCTCGGACAGGTAGATGCAGTTGCCGAGGGACTTGCTCATTTTCGCCTTGCCGTCGATGCCGGGCAGGCGCAGGCAGGCGGCGTTCTGGGGCAGCACGATCTCCGGCTCGGTCAGGGTATCGCCGTAAACGGCGTTGAATTTGCGCACGATCTCGCAGCACTGCTCGATCATGGGCTTCTGGTCCTCACCGGCAGGCACGGTGGTGGCGTGGAAGGCGGTGATGTCCGCAGCCTGACTGATGGGGTAGCAGAAGAAGCCCACCGGGATGCTGGTCTCAAAGTTGCGCATATGGATCTCGCTCTTGACGGTGGGGTTGCGCTGCAGGCGGCTCACGGTGACGAGGTTCATATAGTAGAAGCTCAGCTCAGTCAATTCCGGCACCATGGACTGGATGAAAATATGGGTCTTGGCGGGGTCGATGCCGCAGGCCAGATAATCCAGCGCCACCTGCAGGATGTTCTGGCGCACCTTTTCCGGGTTGTCGGCGTTATCGGTCAGGGCCTGTGCATCGGCGATCATAACGTAGATCTCATCGTACTCGCCGGAGTTCTGCAGGCGCACCCGCTCCTTCAGGGAACCGACATAGTGGCCCACATGCAGACGGCCGGTAGGACGGTCGCCGCTCAGAATGATTTTTTTCATGATGTTCTCCTTTTTAAAGCCGGAAACTCCCCCAGTCACGTCTTTACGCCGTGCCAGCCCCTCGGAGAGGGGGGCCTTTGGCGGTGCGGCAAAGTTTCCGGTTTTGCCAAAGCCTCCCCCTTTCAGCTAGAGATGCGCCTGAAGGGCGAGGATGGCATTGCCGCAGGCAATGACGGAACAAATTTTCTTGTTTCGCTTATTATTTAAGTATATCCCGCCTCGCATTTTCTGTCAACAAAAGCGGCGGAAAAGAAAAGATGGAAAACTTCCATCGCTTTGCTGGCGCCTCTTGCCTGACTCGAACAGGCGACACCCTGATTAACAGTCAGGTGCTCTAACCGACTGAGCTAAAGAGGCATCTATATAAAACGGCACATGACCGTTTTACTACTATAAAATGGTGACCCGTACCGGAATCGAACCGATGTTAAAGGCGTGAGAGGCCTCTGTCTTAACCGCTTGACCAACGGGCCATACGTCCATTTTGCATCGGGTGTTCGCTCCCGACTTGGCTATTTTAGCATAGCACGCCTGCTTTGTCAACACAAAAATTCAATTTTTTCAAAAAATCTTCCGCACCCGGGCTGCGCCGGTGTGGAACAGGCCCAGCGCCAGCCCCAGATATACGCCGATCACCGTATCGTTCTGGTCAAATTCCATCTGCTGGCGCTGCGGCAGGCCGGCCAGTGTGCCCCTTGTATACGCACCGCAGCTCTTCCAGCCGGGTGTAATCGTTGGGGTGCATCAGGGTGCTGTGCTTGGGCAGCTCCAGTGCCCCGCTCTTTTCCAGCACCTCGCCGACGAACTGCGAGCAGAAATAGTGCCGGCGGCGCTTCCAGCGGATATGCATCCCGCAGAGCGCAAGACCGATAACGTTGAACTGGTAAAGGCTGCCGTGGGCCATCATGTGCTCGGCACGGCGGCGGGCACGGGTGTAGGCTTCATCGCTCACATCCAGCGCATACAGTGCGCAGGGCACGTTCTCCCGCAGACGGAACACACCCCGGTTCAGGTATTCCCTGCTGGGCCCCTGCCGGGAACATGGTATAGCCGTTTTTGCGGGTAGAGCTGTACAGGCAGCTCAGGTCTTCGTCAAAAGCCAGCGAAGCGTGGGTATAATTTGCACCGGTAACAGCGTAAACAAGGTTTGAAAGCAGGGTACCCGACCGGGTGAGCAGGATGTAGATGGTCTTCATGATCTTTTCCTTTTTATATGTAGCACACAGAAAAAGCGGGGCTGTCCTTTTGTCAGACAGTATACCACAGGCAAAGCTTCTTTGTCATAAAAATCGTCAAAATCTCGTAAATTTTGCACAAATCGGGCTGTGGATCCTGTTCCGCTCTTCCCTGCCGCGCCGTTTTGCGGGAAGGGCCGTTTTTGTGCTTTTTTTTTCATGCATCCCAGCTCGTCAAAATTTTATCAAAAAATTGTTTTCCCGCCGTTCCACCTTATTTTTTTCAGGTCTCGCCCCCTGCTTTTGTTTCCTGAAATTGTTTCAGGGCAGTTAAATTTCTTAATGAAATTTGTTTCTTTTCTGCAAATAGCACGATTCGTTTATTGATTTCGGGATACTTTTATGTATAATGGTAAACAGGAGAATTTGCATTTACAAACTGCAAGCCTTCTGCGCAGCGCCCGGCCCGCCGGGAAACGCTGTGCCCTATACAGGACGTATGGATCAAACGAAAGTAGAGGTATAGCGAATATGGCAAAGTTGGATCTTACCAAGTATGGCATTACCGGCACGACTGAGATCGTGTACAACCCCTCCTACGAGCAGCTGTTCGAGGAAGAGACGAAGCCCGGTCTGGAAGGCTATGAGGTCGGCCAGGTCAGTGAACTGGGCGCCGTCAACGTCATGACCGGCATCTACACCGGCCGCTCCCCCAAAGACAAGTATATCGTCATGGACGCGAACTCCAAGGACACCGTGTGGTGGACCTCCGACGAGTACAAGAACGACAACCACCCCGCTTCTCAGGAAGCATGGGCTGCTGTGAAGGCTATTGCTCAGAAGGAGCTGTCCAACAAGCGCCTGTACGTGGTGGATGCATTCTGCGGTGCCAACAAGGCTACCCGCATGGCCATCCGCTTTGTCATGGAAGTTGCATGGCAGGCACACTTCGTCACCAACATGTTCATCAAGCCCACCGCTGAGGAACTGGAGAACTTTGAGCCCGATTTCGTTGTCTACAACGCATCTAAGGCCAAGGTGGAGAACTACAAGGAGCTGGGCCTGAACTCTGAGACCGCAGTTATGTTCAACATCACCAGCCGCGAGCAGGTCATCGTGAACACCTGGTACGGCGGCGAAATGAAGAAGGGCATGTTCTCCATGATGAACTACTTCCTGCCGCTGAAGGGCATGGCTTCCATGCACTGCTCTGCCAACACCGACCTGAACGGCGAGAACACCGCTATCTTCTGCGGTCTGTCCGGCACCGGCAAGACCACCCTCTCCACCGCTCCCAAGCGTCTGCTCATCGGCGATGACGAGCACGGCTGGGACGACAACGGCGTGTTCAACTTCGAGGGCGGCTGCTACGCTAAGGTCATCAACCTGGATAAGGAGTCCGAGCCTGACATCTACAACGCCATCAAGCGCAACGCTCTGCTGGAGAATGTCACCCTGGATGCCGAGGGCCACATCGATTTCGCCGACAAGAGCGTTACCGAGAACACCCGTGTTTCCTACCCCATCAACCACATCAAGAACATCGTTCGCCCGATCTCTTCTGCACCTGCAGCCAAGAATGTCATCTTCCTGTCTGCTGATGCCTTCGGCGTTCTGCCCCCGGTCAGCATCCTGACCCCGGAGCAGACCCAGTACTACTTCCTGTCTGGCTTTACCGCGAAGCTGGCCGGCACCGAGCGCGGCATCACCGAGCCCACCCCGACCTTCTCCGCCTGCTTCGGCCATGCCTTCCTCGAGCTGCATCCGACCAAGTACGCGGAAGAGCTGGTCAAGAAGATGCAGAAGAGCGGCGCGAAGGCCTATCTGGTCAACACCGGCTGGAACGGCACCGGCAAGCGTATCTCCATCAAGGATACCCGCGGCATCATCGACGCCATTCTGAGCGGCGATATCAACAAGGTCCCGACCAAGACCATCCCCGTACTTCAACTTCGAGGTTCCGACCGAGCTGAACGGCGTCGACACCGGCATCCTCGACCCGCGCGACACCTACGCTGACGCTTCCCAGTGGGAAGAGAAGGCCAAGGATCTGGCAAGCCGCTTCGTCAAGAACTTCGTCAAGTACGAGGGCAACGAGGCCGGTAAGGCTCTGGTCTCTGCCGGCCCCCAGCTGTAAGCTGATCTCCGCCTGATACTGAAGCGATAAAAAGGACGTGTTCCCGCAAGGGAGCACGTCCTTTTTGTTTTGCAGACTGGCAGGTAAACGTTCCGTCGGTTGTATTTCCCACATTCCTGTGTTATCCTGTGGAAAAGGATGTGAGCAGAATGGATGCAAAAAGAATTTGGTGCATTCCTTGCACAAGTGCGCCGGGAGCGGAACATGACGCAGGCCGAACTGGCTCAGCAGCTTCACGTTACGGATAAAGCCGTCAGCCGCTGGGAACGCGGCATCGGGCTGCCAGACATCAACACGCTGGAGCCGCTGGCCGATGTGCTGGGCCTGACCCTCGCTGACCTGATGCACTGTCATGACTCCCGTCAAAAAGATAACACTCCTCCCGTTCCTCTGGAAGATTTTTTTCACCATGCTGCGCCGCCAGCACACTGTAGACTGGCATTCTGTGCGTACTGCTCTTCTTGCATTAAGCATTGCACTTGCCCTGTGGGGAATTTTTGCCTGTCCAGGCAGATTAGCTGTGCACTGGCGGACTCTCAGCGATGGTTCGCTTCAGGCCGACGGCTGGATCTCCTCCCTGGTCATTTTTCCATTGTTTGCCGGATTTGAATTTCTATCTCTTGAGCTCTGGAACAATTTTGAGCAAACCGGTTACTACCGGCGCTGGGGTGAGGTGAATCTTTTTATCATTCATGCCATGTCTTTCGGCACGCCGCTTACCCGTCTGATGCGGCTCGTGCTGGATCTTCTGTTCTTTTTCTGTTTTGGATTTCTGCTTCCATGCTGCGAAGCATGGCTGATCCTTTTGAATTAAATGCAGTTTTCCTCTGCGTCCCCCACCCGTGAAAAAGCAAAAAGAGCAAAGCCCGCCGGCTTTGCTCTTTTGCATAAGGATCAATCATTTTTCCGCTGCTATGCCCAGAGCACAGCGGAGGGCATTTTAAATCGTTTTTACTTGGCAGCGTCGAACTCTGCCTCGATCTCTGCCGAGGGTGCCGGGGTGACAAGGCTCACCACAACACAGACCATCAGAGACATCAGGAAGGCAGGCAGCAGCTCGTAGATGCCAAACACGCCGCCCAGCGGGCTGATGATGTACTTCCATACAAAGACCATCAGGCCGCCGGAGAGCATACCGGCCAGTGCGCCCTGCCAGTTGCAGCGCTTCCAGAACAGGGAGCACAGCACCACTGCGCCAAAGGAGCCGCCAAAACCGGCCCATGCAAAGCTGACGATGCCGAACACGCTGGAGTTGGGGTCGCGGGCCAGCACCACGCCCACCACACTGATGCAGATGATGGTCAGGCGCGCAGCGAACAGGCTCTGCTTCTCGGTCAGCTTCATGTGGCCGAACTCCTGCAGGATGTTCTGGGATACGCTGGAGGCCGCTGCCAGCATCTGGCTGTCGGCAGTGGACATGGTAGCGGCAAGGATGCCGGCAAGGATCAGACCTGCCAGAATGGCTGCCAGCACGCCGTGCTGAGCGATCAGGCTGGCCACCCGCACGATCAGGGTCTCGCTGGAAGAACCGCTCAGGAACTCCAGCGCGCCTGCCTTGGTCATGCCCAGACCCACCATGCCGATGACGATGGAAGCGGTCATGGCAATGACCACCCACACGCTTGCAATGCGGCGGCTGAGCACCAGCTTCTTTTCGTCCTCAACGGCCATGAAGTGGATAAGGATATGGGGCATGCCGAAGTAGCCGAGACCCCATGCCAGAATGGACGCGATGTCCAGCAGACTGTAGGAGGTGGCGGTGTTGTCTGCCGCATTGTGGCTTGCAGCCATGGTCAGGTAGCCGGGCAGACTGCGGGCGTTGTCCAGAACCACGTCCCAGCCGCCTGCCACATTGACGCCATACACCAGCACCGCGATCAGCGCCATGCTCATGACAACGGACTGGATCAGGTCGGTGGTGGACACCGCGCGGAAGCCGCCCAGAATGGTGTACCCCACGATGACCACAGCGGACAGGACCATGGCCGCCATGTAATCCACGCCAAACAGGCTGTGGAACAGCTTGCCGCAGGCCGCAAAGCCGGAAGCCGTGTACGGGATAAAGAATACGATGATAATCACCGCGCCCAGAGCGTTGAGCAGGTTGCGCTGGTCATGGAACCGCAGGGAAAGGAACTGCGGCACCGTGATGGCATCCAGATTGGCCGAGTAGCGGCGCAGGCGGCGGGCCACGATGAGCCAGTTGAGCCATGTGCCCACAGCAAGGCCGATGGCCGTCCAGCCCGGCGACGCGATGCCGGTGAGATATGCAAGGCCCGGCATACCCATCAGCAGCCAGCTGGACATATCGCTGGCTTCGGCGCTCATAGCCGTGACCAGCGGGCCCATCGTGCGGCCGCCGAGGTAGAAATCGCTGCTGTCCTCGTTGGATTTGCTGTAGACAAAGCCAACCAGCAGCATTCCCACCAGATAGATCACAATGGTGGCAATGATGCAGATATTGATCATTTGATTACCCCTCTCTTTCTTCCCCTCAACGGGAACATATCTTAAATATTACCACAAAAACCACCTCGTTGAAGGTGAGCCAGTATTTGACGTACTTGGCCAAAGCGCTCAAAAGACCCGGGCGCTACCATCTTGCATAAAGAGGTCGATCACCTCGCGAGATGCCCAGCCGTTGAAGTCGGTCACAAGGACCAGCGGCGGGTCTTGGTGGCTCAGGGTGACCAGCGGCTCAATGCCGTGGGCCTTGCACTCCTTGAACACATCCTCGTAGAAGGCAATGCCCTCTTCGTTGGGCTTTTTCGTCCCGGGGTCGGTGAAGATACGGCTCCAGCAGATGGAGAAACGGTACACATTGTAGCCCATACCGGCCATCAGGGCGATATCCTCTTTATAATGGTGATAGAAGTCGGTGCCATGGCGCTTGGGGTAGATTGTCCTCGGGGCCGGCCTTGAGGGCGGCTTCCAGGTCAGCAGTGCTGTAGGCAAACTGCTTGGTATAGTCCGCCAAACCTACGTTGCGGTAAGGCAGGCAGTCCTGAACGGTCATGCCCTTGCCGCCCTCGTTCCAGGCACCCTCACACTGGTTAGCGGCTTCTGCGCCGCCCCAGAAAAGCCTTCCGGGGAAAAGTATAACGTGCGTTTTCCATAGCTTTTATCCTTTCTTGATCACAGTCAGCAGTTTGTCACCGTGGCGGATACTGCCGCTCTCGGCTGCTGCAAACACATCCAGATAATCATCGCTGTTGGTAACAATGATCGGGGTGGTGGTCTTGTAGCCCCGGCGCGCACCGCAGCCACATCCACCTCGGCCAGCAGGTCACCAGCCTTCACCTTGTCGCCCTCCTTGACCTTGATGGCAAAGTGCTTGCCCTTGAGGTTTACGGTGTCGATGCCAATGTGGATCAACAGTTCCACGCCGCCATCAGACACAAGGCACACTGCGTGGCCGCCGGTTCCGGTGCCGACGGTGCCATTGAAGGGTGCGTAGAACTTGCCGTCAGTGGGCTCCACAGCCACGCCCTTGCCCAGAGTACCGGCAGCGAACACATTGTCGGGCACTTCACTCAAGGGCAGCAGAGTGCCGTCCGCAGGAGCTGCGGCGGTCTCCGTGATGGACTCCTGCGGGGACTTCTGCATGGACAGGTGCGACCGCCTCGGGTGCGTCGCCACCCTCATCAATGCCCATGACCATGACCAGGCCGAAGCCCAGAGCAGCGGCAATTGCCATGCCGATGCAGACGAAAGCGAAGCCGTCGCCCACGAAAACGGGCAGAGACAGGATGCAGGAGTTGACGTATGCGGTAGCATGACCGCCGCCCAGCGACGAAAAAGCACCAGCCACACCGCCAGCGATGATGTCAGCGATCAGAGCCTCTTATTACTTGGAGCAGGACGCCGTAGATACCAGGCTCGGTGATGCCGATGAAGCGATGAGATGAAGGCGAGACATTGCAACGGACTTGTTTTCTTCTTCTTTGCCCCTTGACCCAGACGCCCAGGCAGGTGCCGACGATGGCCAGAGTACCCATCGTGTTCACCGGCAGGATATAGTCATAGCCGTACTGGGTAATGTTCTGCAGGCAGACAGCACCCAGAGACAAATGCATACCGGTAAAGACCAGCAGAGAACGGGTAGCGCCGATGACGGCACCGGCCAGCAGCGGAGAAACGGCGAACATGCCAGTGAACAGCCATGCGATGCCTTTTGCTGATGTAGTTTGCGATGGGGCCGGTGACGCCCAGAGCGATGGGGCACATGACCAATGCGGTGAACATGGGCACAAAGACCAGCTTGAGCATCTGTGGAATGATCTTATCGAAGAACTGGTACACGTATTTCAGCACCAGCACGGTCAGGATGATGGGAATGCTGCTGGATGCGTACTTGACAAAGGGGATGGGCAGGCCGAACAGGCTCATCGGGAAGCGCCCTCGGCCAGACCGGCGGTCATGGTTGGGTACAGCATAAAGCCTGCGCACATCAGAGCCAGCGCCGTGTCCGTCTTGAACCGCTTTGCTGCCGACCACGCAATGAAGAACGGCAGGAAGTAGAACACACAGTCGGCGGCAATTGTCATCATCTTGATGAGGGCAGATGCCGAATCAAAGCCCAGATAGCTGGTCATGATGGTGATGATACCCATGGGGATGCCGGTACCGGCCATGGCGGGATCACCGGCAGGATGATGGCCGAAAATGGTCTCAAAGATGCCGCCGATGCGCATCTTCTTTTTCTTCGGCGGTGGCATCGTCCATGATAAAGCCAACTTTGTTGATGATGGCATTGTAGACAGTGCCCACCTCGTTGCCGATGATGATCTGTAACTGATCGGTGGCGAACTGCACGCCCAGTACACACCGTCCAGCTTCTTGATGCGCTCTTCATCCACCACACTGCGGTCTTTCAGGTAGAAGCGCAGACGGGTGACCAGTGGAACATCTCTTTGATATTGTTTTTGCCGCCGACTTCTTTTTACGATCCGTTCGGCAAGTTTATCTGCATTCATAACAGTTTCTCCTTACATTTTTTCCTGTATGCTGCGGCGCACGCTCTATATGGATGGTCAGGTACATCTGCTCGGTGCCGGAAACGGCGGTGTGGTACTGCTTTCCAGATAGCTCACGATCCTCTGCACGCAGGCAAAAGACTGTTCGTATTTCTGGCGCACCATCTCGTAGAGCTGCATGTCCGATTCATCCGAGGTCAGCGAGGTTCCCGCAACGATACGCTGCGCAAAAAATTTGATGTGAGTGACCATACGGAAGTAATCCAACGAATCAGGGTCGAATTCCAGATGAAAATAGTTACGGATAACGCTGCTGACTTCCTGCACGATCTGGGTGATCTGCACGGTCTCATTCATCTGCATGCCCATGCTTGCATTCACGAAATGCAAAGCAATAAAGGCCGCTTCATCCTCCGGCAGATCGACCTTGAACCGCTCATCCAGATATTTGACTGCATCCTGCCCGGCCCGGAACTCGTCCGGGTAGAGCATCCGCGTTTCCAGCAGCAGACGGTTTCGGATCAGCATATTACTGTGCCACCGCTGAATGGTAAAATAGATGTGGTCGGCCAGCGACAGATACAGGTTATCTGCCAACTCCTTGCCCAGCTGCATCTTTGCCATGGCAATCACCTTTTCGGCTGCTTCGATGTACTCCGCCGGGATGGCTTTGCCAGCTCTTCGAACCGGCCGGAAAGCTCCGGCACGCTGTTCGTGAAGAGCCGCTCCCACCTTAGCAGGGTCAGCGCGTCGCCGCGCTTTTTTACCAAAGGCGATTCCGCAGCCCGGTGACATCTTCGCCGCGTTCATTGACCGCAATGACGATATTGTTGTTCAGAACCTTTGCAATTTTTTCAACGGTGTTTCCTCCGCCTGCTGCAAGGCAGCGTTCTTACGATTTATCGCATTTTTGCGCAAAAAAGGACAAAAAAATACAAGCCAATCCCAAAATAGCAAAACCTGTGCCAAAAGTTCACACACGTTCCGTACTTTTGGTATTGCCTGCTTCAGTAACAATCCGCATCAAGACGGCTGATTCAATTGTCCGTAGCTACGCTTTACAAGATATCACAACTTTTGAAAAAAGTCAACACCATTTCGACGTTTTCATTCATTTGCACATAGTCAGCGCATATTTTTTGTGCAATTAAGTAAAAAGTTAGTTGCCACATGATCTTCTGCCAATTTGATTTCAGAAAGTAGTGAACGCTATTGCCGTTCTATCGTACGCAACTAACGACAATATCTCCGGCACTTCATATCATGTCAAGTAGGCTGGCACCGTCCATTTCTCTTTTACCAAAGTTTTCCTCGATTTTCGGGGTTACATAACGAAAAAAGAGCGTCAAATCTTACGATTCAACGCTCTTTTGTGAGTGCACCTC